>Ga0070761_10000216_pt1 | contig 38280 bp, 36 predicted proteins | sample HubBroMetageREF1_FD_66724 | JGI IMG/M metagenome (GOLD analysis project Ga0070761, IMG submission 66724) | Reference soil microbial communities from the Hubbard Brook experimental Forest, New Hampshire, USA - Hubbard Brook CCASE Soil... | ecosystem: Environmental > Terrestrial > Soil >... | reverse complement strand
TGGATGGGGGATGCGGACAAGAATCGCGCCTGGGATCTTTTGTGTGACGCGAAGCAGGCGTTTGATCGCGTGATGCAGGCGGCCACGCTCGATGCGCAGCAACGCGCCGCGGCCGAACGGCAGCTGGCATTGTGCGAGAGCTCCGACTGGTTCTGGTGGTTCGGCGATTACAACCCGGCCGAGGCCGTGAGCCAGTTCGACGAGCTGTACCGGCGGCAGCTCGCGGCGCTCTACGCGCAACTACATCTGCCTGCCCCGGCCGTGCTTTCCGCGCCGCTGGCGAGCGGTGGCGGAAGCCCCGAGCACGGCGGTGCCATGCGCCGCGCTTCGGCCTGAGCCGCCGCAGCGCGTGGCCGGCTCACGATTGCCAGTGTTCGACCGGCGCCGCGCGGGCGTGCTGCTGCCGCTGTCGGCGCTCGAAACGCCCTTAGGCAGTGGCGGCCGCGCCTTCATTGACTGGCTCGCCGCGGCGGGCTTCAGCGTCTGGCAGATCCTGCCCGTGGGGCCTGCCGGAAGCGACGGCTCCCCGTACTGGGTGTCTTCGGACCACGCCGGCAATCCTGCCTTCATCGATGCCGCGCAGGTGCCGGATGCGCCGGATGCGCTCAGGCCATCCGCTGGTGAGTTCCTCGCGGCCTCAGCCTCGTGGTTGCCCGATTACGCGCTGTTTGCGGCGCTCACCCAGGCGCATGCCGGGGCGCCGTTCTGGCAGTGGCCGCCGCCGCTGCGCGACCGCGACCCGTTGGCGCTTGCCCGGGCGCGGCTTGAGCTGGCGCCGGACTGCGCGCGCATCGAGCACGAGCAGTACCTGTTTCATGTGCAATGGCAGCGGCTGCGCAGCTACGCGCGCTCGCGTGGCGTGCGGCTGTTCGGCGACCTGCCTTTCTACGTCGCACCATCCTCGGCGGAAGTGTGGACGCACCGGCAGCTCTTTCAGCTCACTGCAACCGGTGCGCCGGCCGCGGTGGCGGGCGTGCCGCCGGATTATTTTTCAGTCACCGGACAGCTGTGGGGCAACCCGCTGTATGACTGGCAGGCGATGGAGCGGGCGGATTTTCGCTGGTGGCTCGCGCGCGTGAGCGCACAGCTGCGGCGCTTCGACCTCTTGCGCCTGGATCATTTCCGCGCGCTCAGCGCCCATTGGGCGGTGCCCGCCACGGCGCCCGACGCGCGCGCCGGTTCCTGGCGCAGCACACCCGGGGAGGCGCTGCTCAAGCGCCTCGCGCAGCGCTTCCGCGACCTGCCGCTGGTGGCCGAGGATCTGGGCGTGATCACCCCGGATGTCGTGGCGCTGAAGCAGGAATTCCGGCTACCCGGCATGCGGGTGCTGCAGTTTGCGTTCGATGGCGATCCGGCCAACCCGCACCTGCCCAAGCTGCACGCGCGCGAGTGCGTGGTCTACACGGGCACTCATGACAACGATACGGTGCTCGGCTGGTACACGGGGCTGGATCACGACACCGCCCGGCGTGTGGCGGCCCAGTTGGGTGTCGGTGAGCACCCTGACGCCGTGCCCGGCGCGCTGCTGAATGCCGCACTCGGCTCGCGCGCGCTCCTGGCCATACTGCCGGCGCAGGACCTGCTTGGCCTCGGCTCCGCGGCGCGCCTCAATACGCCCAGCACGACGCACGGCAACTGGAGTTGGCGGGTGCCGGCCGGGGCGCTGACGGCGGAACTCGCGCGCCACTACGCCAGTCTCAACAGCACTTTTGGCCGCGGCTGAAGTGATAATGGTCCGAACAATGAAGCAACGACTGCTGCAAAGAAGCTGCGCCATGCTGCTGGCACTCATGCTCGCCGGCTGTGCGCTCGCGCCGCATTTCCAGACACCGCGGCTGTCGGTCGTCGACGTGCAGGTCGTGAGCACGACGCTGTGGGAGCAGCGCCTGAAAGTACGCCTGGGCGTGCAGAATCCCAACGACACGGCGCTCGAGGTGCGCGGCATCGAGTACACCCTCGAGGTCGCCGGGCAGCAGGTCGCGAGCGGTGTCTCGGACGCCAGCTTCATCGTGCCCGCGCTCGGGGAGGCGCAGTTCGACACCAACCTCACGACCAACATGACCGGTGCGCTGCTCAAGCTCATCGGCCGCGGTCCCGATGCGCTCAACAACGGCGTCGACTATCACCTCGCCGGCACGGTTACACTCGCCAACGGCTGGGTGCGTTCGCTGCCGTTTGATGAGCGCGGCAACTTCAGGCTGCAATGAGCCGCGCGTAGAGCTCTTCGTAGAGCGCGCCCTGGCGCGCCCAGGAGAAATCACAGCGCATGCCGTTGGCGCGCAGCCGCGCGCGGTGCGCAGGCTGCGCAAACAGATCGAGCGCGGTGTTCAGCGCCCATGCCAGCGCCTGGCTGTCGAAGTCATTGAACACCACCCCGGTTCCCAGGCCGGTGTCGGGGTTGTAGTGCTCGACTGAATCAGCGAGCCCGCCGGTGCGGCGCACGATCGGGATGGTGCCATAGCGCATGCTGTACATCTGATTCAGCCCACAGGGTTCGTAGCGTGAGGGCATGAGGTACAGATCGCTGGTCGCCTCGATCCAGTGCGCGAGCTCCTCGTCGTAGCCGCGCCGGAAAACCACCCGGCCCGGGAAGCGCAGCGCGAGAGCGCTGAAAAACTCCTCGTACTGCGGCTCCCCGGCCCCCAGGGCGATGAACGCCAGATCGCGCTCGTCCAGCACCTTCGGCAGCGCCTCGTACATGAGCTCGATGCCCTTCTGCGCCGCCAGGCGGGTGACAATGCCGATGAGCGGCACGCTGCTCCGCACGCTGAACCCCAGGCGCTTGAGGAACACCCGCTTGAGGGCGGCCTTGACCTGCAGATGATCCGCATCGAAGTGCTGCGGCAGATAGCCGTCATGGCGCGGATCCCACTCATCGTAGTCGACACCGTTCAGTATCCCGCTGAGCACCGCGGCGCGCGCGCGCAGACTGTCCTGCAGCCCCATGCCGTATGCGTCGCTCATGATCTCGCGCGCGTAAGTCGGACTCACCGTGGTGATTGCGTCGGCGTACAGGATGCCCTGGCGCAGTGCGTTGATGTGTCCGGCGGCAAGGTCCGCGCCGTGCAGCAGCGCGGCGGCATCGCCGAGGCCCAGGTCGGCGACGTGCGTGGCGGAGAAGATGCCCTGGTAGCCGATGTTGTGGATCGTAAGGAGCGTGCGCGTGGCGGCGAACAGCGCCTCCTTGGCGTAGCTCTCCTTCAGGAAGAGCGGCGCGAATGCGGCGTGCCAGTCGTGGCAGTGCAGGATCTGCGGAGCCCAGCGCAGCTGCTGGCAGGCGCTGAACACCGCGCGCGTAAAGCCAAGAAAGCGCAGGTGCTCATCCGCATCGCTCGTGTAGATGGCGCCACGTGCGTAAAGCTCCGGGCACTCGATGAGGTACACCGGGGTGGCGCTCCCGGGCAAGGATCCGCGCAGCACCGAGAAAACGTAAGCGTGCGGCCCCACGGCGAGGGTGAGCGCCTGCAGTCCCGCGAGCGGCTCGGCGCGCGCCGCGGCGCGGTCGAGCGAGTCGTAGCAGGGCGTAAACAGGCGCATGTCGTGGCCCGCCGCGTGCAGGTGCTTGGCGAGCGCCGCGGTGACATCCGCGAGTCCGCCGGTCTTGGACAGCGGCGCCACTTCGGAGGTCAGCAGACAGATTGCAAGCTTGTCGGTCACGGATGGCGTCTCTTACCGGGAGGGTATGATGCGCAGCATGCGCAGGGTTCTGATCGGTCTCACGCTCACCTTGCTGCTGCTGCTGTCGGTGAGCGTTGGCGTCGTGGTCGCGCGCTGGCCACTGTACCCGCACCTGTGGCCTTAGTTAACTGGCTGAAATCGCAGGAAGCGATTTCAGCAGACAGTGGCTCCGTTTCCGCCGGCCAAAGGCGTGGCTCGATACGCATCTGGTTCGATCACCCCGGCAGCCGAGCACTTCAAAGCGAGCTGCGCAGCGACTTTGGCCGGCTGCGGCGGGAAGCCGCAAGAACCGGGTCGCGCGCGCCACCGGCGGCCTTTAGCATCACGCCATGGACACGCAAACCAATTTCCTCGATAGCCGCGATTTCGCCCGCATCGCCCGCGCGATCCGTTTCATCGAAACCAACTTTCGCGCCCAACCGCGGCTGGCGACCATCGCGCAGTCCGCGCGCCTGTCGGAATTTCATTTCAACCGCCTGTTCCGGCGCTGGGCCGGCATCACGCCACGACAGTACCTCGCGTTCGTGACCGCCAGCGCCGCCCGCCGCGAGCTGCACGGTTGCGCCTCGGTGCTCGAGGCCGCCTATACCGTGGGTCTCTCGGGCGCCGGACGACTCCACGACCTTGCGGTGACGCTCGAAGCGCTCACGCCCGGAGAGATCAAGGCGCGCGGCGCGGGCGTCACGATCCGCTATGGATTCAGCACTACGCCTTTTGGGCGGGCGCTTCTGGGCAGCACGCCCCGCGGCGTGTGCTCCTTAAGTTTCGTCGCACCGGGCGCAGATGCCGCCGCGGTGCAGGCGCTGCAGGCGAACTGGCCCCGGGCGCAGCTCAACCGCGACGATGACGGCGCGCGCGCGCTGGCCGCGAGGATCTGGAACACACGCGACGCTGCCGCCGGTGCGGCGCGCGCCATGCCGCTGCGGCTCGCGGTGCAGGGCACCAACTTCCAGCTCAAAGTCTGGCAGGCATTGCTGGCGCTGGGGGCTGACAGCCCCGTCACCACCTATTCGGCGCTCGCGCAGGCGCTGCGGCGCACGGGCAGCGAGCGCGCCGTGGGCAATGCGGTCGGTGCCAATCCGGTTGCCTGGCTCATTCCGTGTCACCAGGTGCTGCGCAAGGACGGCGCGCTCGGTGGCTATCACTGGGGAGAAGATCGCAAGCGCGCGATGCTGGTCTGGACGGCGCTGCGCGCGCACGCGGCGGCGCAGGGTGAGAAGCAGTACGCACGTGCCCCTGTTTCCGGGGGTCTCAGGCAGGCGACATAATTTAGACACACTTAATAACTTATTGATTTTATTATGAAATCGCACCAACGCACGGGGCGCGCAGGGCCCGGGAGTGGTAAACTGGCGGTCGCATTCCCCCGTCCAAAGAACCATGTCCGCCTCGCCCTACAAGCAACTCGAACAGGAGTTCAAGCGCCTGCATGCCTTTCGTGGCGCGCTGGCGCTGCTGCGCTGGGACGCCGCGGTGATGATGCCGCGTGGCAGCGCGGATGTGCGCGGTGAGCAGGTTGCAGCCCTTGAGACTGAGCACCACGCGCTGCTGACCGCGCCACGGGTCACGCGCCTCCTCGACCGCGCCCAGGCCAACACCCAGGGACTGGCAGACTGGCAGATCGCGAACCTGCGTGAAATGCGCCGCCAGCGCGATCACGCCATTGCCACCCCGGCGACCCTGGTGTCGCGGCTCGCGAAAGCCACCTCGCGCGCGGAAGCACGCTGGCTCGAGGCGCGCGCGCAGGGCAAGTTCGAGTTGTTCGCACCGCACCTGGAAGAGGTCGTGCACCTGGTGCGCGACAAGGCCGCGCTCCTTGGCCAGGCGCGTAATCTCGCGCCCTACGACGCACTGGTGGACGAATACAGCCCGGGCCTCACCACCGCTGAGATTGACGCGATCTTTCGGGCCCTCTCCAAAAGGCTGCCGTCGCTCATCCGCGAGGCGATCGCCCTGCAGGAGACCCGTCCGCTGATGCCGCTGGCGGGGAAGTTTCCCGCGGCCAAGCAGCGGGCGCTGGTCACCGAGGTCATGAAGGCGGTGGGCTTCCCCTTCGACCGCGGCCGGCTGGATGAGAGTGAACACCCCTTCACCGAAGGCGTGCCCGGCGATATCCGCGTGACCACGCGCTTCGATCCCGAGGATGTTTTCCCGGGCCTGCTCGGCGCGCTGCACGAGACCGGCCACGCCATGTACGACCTGGGGCTGCCGCAGGAGTGGCGCGATCAGCCCGTGGGCCGTGACCGCGGCATGGCGCTCGAGGAGAGCCAATCGCTGCTCATCGAGATGATGGTGTGCCGCAGCCGGCCGTTCGTGCGTTACGTGCTGCCGCTGCTGGCGAAGCATTTCGGCACCGGCGGGCCGGAGTGGGAAGTGGAAAACGTCTACGGTCACCTCACGCGGGTGCAGCGCGGTCTGATTCGCGTTGACGCCGACGAACTCACCTATCCCCTGCACATCATGCTGCGCTACGAACTGGAGCGGCAGCTGCTCTCCGGCGAGCTGGCGGTGCGCAACCTCGCCGAAGCGTGGAACGCCGGCATGGAGCAGCGCCTGGGCATCCGCCCGACCAATGACCTTGACGGCTGCCTGCAGGACATCCACTGGGCGGTGGGTTCGTTCGGCTATTTCCCTTCCTACGTGCTCGGCACGACGATCGCCGCGCAGTTATACGAAAGCCTGCGCGAGGAAGTCACAGCGCTCGATGAGCAGCTGGCGCGCGGCGAGTTCGGCGGCCTGTTCGACTGGCTGCGTACGCACGTGCACGGGCTCGGCGCCAAGGTACCGGTGCAGGAGTTGCTGAAGGCCGCCACCGGGAAGCCCCTGGCCGCGACCTACTTCGTACGCTATGTAGAGGCGAAGTATCTCGAGAGTACGGCCAGCAGCAGCGCCGCCGCTTAGAATGCGCGCGTGACTGCCGCCGCGAAGCCTTCCCGCACCCTGCAGCGTCTCGCGGCCCAGCTGCGCGGATCGGTCGGCAAGGCCATTGCCGACTACCACATGATCAGCGCGGGCGATCGCGTGATGGTGTGCCTCTCGGGCGGCAAGGACTCCTACACGCTGCTCGATATGCTGCTGTCCCTGCAGCGCAGCGCGCCGCTCGACTTCGAGCTCATCGCAGTCAACCTCGACCAGAAGCAGCCCGGATTCCCTGTCGAGGTGTTGCCGCGCTATCTGGAATCCCTGCGCGTGCCGTACCACATCATCGAGCAGGACACCTACAGCGTGGTAAAGCGCATCGTGCCGCAAGGCCGCACGCTGTGCGGGCTGTGCTCACGGCTGCGGCGCGGCGCGCTGTACCGGTTCGCGCGCGAAGCCGGCGTTACCAAGATCGCCCTCGGCCATCACCGCGATGACATCGTCGAAACGCTGTTTCTGAACCTGTTCTTCGGCGGGCGGCTCAAGGCCATGGCGCCGAAACTGTTGTCGGATGACGGCCGGCACATCGTCATCCGCCCGCTCGCCTATGTTGCCGAACAGGACATTGCCCGCTACGCGCGCGGCCGCGGCTTCCCGCTCATCCCCTGCAAGCTGTGCGGCTCGCAGGACAACATGCAGCGGCGGGCGGTGAAGAAAATGCTCGCCGACTGGGAGTTGAGCTTTCCCGGCCGCACCGCCTCGATCTTCTGCGCGCTGCGCAACCTCGAAACCGCCCATCTCGCGGACCCGCGGCATTTCGACTTCGCCGGCCTCGAGACACAGCGTGTTGGCCCGATGAGCGAGGTCGACGAGCAGCTGCTCACGGACGAACTCGCGGCCATGCCGGCGCTCGCCTGAAAGGCGCGCATGCGCCCAAGCGTCCTCGCGCCGCCCGCGGTCCCGCTGCCCAACAGCTACTGGGTGGTGCCGGGACAGGTGCTCGCCGGCGAATATCCGGCCACACCGGACCGCGCGGAGACCCGCCTGCGCCTGGCGCGCCTCATTGATGCCGGCGTCAGTTGTTTTGTGGATCTGACACAACCGGAGGAACTTCCGCCCTATCACGCTGAGCTGCCGCTGCGCGTTGAGTACCTGCGCAAGCCCATCGCCGACCACAGTATTCCGGAAGCTCCGCGGCAAATGGCGGAGATCCTGGATTGCGTGCGCCAGGCGCTGAGTGCGCGGCAGGTCGTGTACCTGCATTGCCGCGCAGGCATCGGGCGCACCGGCACGGTCGCCGGCTGCCTGCTCGTGGAACGCGGACTTGCCGGGGCGGCGGCGCTCGCGCAGCTCAACCGCCTCTGGCAGGGCAGCGCCCGCGCCGCGCAGTGGCCTGAGGTTCCTGAGACCCAGGAGCAGAGCGACTACGTGCGCGCCTGGACGCCGCGGGTGCTCGCGCCCGATCAGGAGGAGTCAGATCCGCTGCTTGATCCGCGGACACTGGCCGCGGCGCGCGGCCTGCGGGAGCGGTTTGTGGGCACGCTGCTCGGTCTTGCGATCGGGGATGCGGTGGCGGCCGCGACCCAGTACAAGCTGCCGGGCCGGTTCGCTCCCGTCGGCGACATGCTCGGCGGCGGCCCGTTTGATCTGCCGCGCGGCGCGTGGAGTGACGACACCGCCATGGCGCTGTGCCTGGCGGAGAGTCTGCTGGAGCGCGAAGGATTCGACGCCCGCGACCAGGTCGCGCGTTACCGGCGCTGGCAGCAGCACGGCTATCTCTCGGCTACCGGGCAATGCGTCGGCATTACCGCCGGCATGGCCCGCTCCCTGGCACACGCACAGTGGCGCCGGCAGGCGTTTTCCGGGTCGCACGACCCGGATGCGCCCGCACCCGAAAGCCTGTCGCGCGTTGCTGCGGCGGTGCTGTACTTCTTCGGCAATCCGGCGGCCGCCATCGAGTCTGCCGGGGAGTCCGCCCGGGTCACCTCCCAGGCCCCGGCCGTACTCACGGCCTGCCGCGCGCTGGGGGCGGCGTTACACGCCGCACTCTCGGGCGAGGCGAAGGATGTGATCCTGGCGCGCGCGGCCTCCTTACTCGAGGCCCCGGATGCCGCGGGCGTGGTTGCCGCTGCCAGCGGGCTGGCCACCGCAGCGGCCCCCGGGCTCGTCAGTGGCGGCGCGCCGGGCGCGGCGCCCCGCGGCGGCGGGGTTGCCGCCCGCGCGGCACTCACCGGCGCACTCGATGCCTTCGCGCACACTGACAATCTGCGCGATGCGGTGCTCGCGGCCGCCAACCTCGGCGGCAACTCCGACGTCGTGGCGGGGGTGTGCGGGGCGCTGGCCGGTGCGCACTACACTGCAGGCGCCGTCCCCACTTTGTGGCGCAACAGCCTGATGAAAAAAGACTTGCTCGAGGGTTTTGCCGATCGCCTGCTCGCTCACGCGCTGCTGCGGATGTAGCCGCCGCCGCGCGCGCGCGAAAAGGCTGTGGCGGGTGCAGACAGCGTGCGCCGCCAGGAGTTAAGCTCGCGACTCCCATGCTTTCAACCCGCGCCGCAGGTCGCAGCTCTCCCTCCGCTCGCGCGCACCGTGGCGCGGTGTCGTGGGCGCACGCCTCCGACGAAGAGTTGCTCAAGATCCGCTTCTGCGACCTGAAGCTCTCCATCGAACGCTCGCCGCTGGCACGTCACGTCCGCCAGCTCTACCGGGATCTTGCCCACCGCGGCATCAGCGTGCGCCCGCACGTGTGGCTGTCCGAGGAATGGTTTTCACCGGACGGCGTGCCCGGCATCGCCGTACCGTTTTACCTGGCACATCCGCGCCTGGAGCGGCTTGAGCGCCGGATCATGCGCCAGGCGGAAGGCGGCAACTCGCGCCTGCTGACGCGGATCCTGCGCCACGAGGCCGGCCACGCTCTGGATAACGCCTACCGTCTGCGGCGGCGCAAGCGCTGGCGCGAGGTCTTCGGCCCGGCATCCAGGCCATACCCGGCGCGCTACCGCGCCCGTGCGGGCAGCCGTCGCTACGTACATCACCTTGGCGAGTGGTACGCGCAGGCGCACCCCACCGAGGACTTCGCCGAGACTTTCGCCGTGTGGCTGGCGCCGCGGTCCGGCTGGCGCAAGAGCTACGCGGACTGGCCGGCGCTGCACAAGCTGCGGGCGGTAGATGAGCTGGTGGCGAGCGTGCGCGAGACGCGCGCCCCGGTGCGCAACCGCACGCGCATCGAGCCGCTGGAGCACAACACCCGCACGCTCGCGCAGCATTATCGGCGCCGGCTGGCACGCGATCTGCAGTACCGGCGCGGGCTCGCGGACGAGTTGCTGCAGCGGGCGTTCACGCCGGAGCGCGCGCGCCGCGGGGCCGTGCGCGCCGCGGCGCTGCTGCGGGCGCACGCGCGTCCGCTGACCGGGACCGTAGCACGCGCCCTGAAGGTGGAACGCTACAGCGTCGAGCAGATCCTGCGCATGCTCATCGAGCGCAGCGAACGCCTGCGCTTGTATGTGCGCGGCAACCGCCGCGACACCTTGTACTATTCGCGCTGGATGCTCGAGCGGCTTACCGGGCTTTACTCCCAGGGCGAGACTCCGCACATGCCCTTATGAGGCGACTGCGCGCGCTCGTGGTGGTGCACGCGAGCCTGGTGCCGCCGCTGAGTCTGGAAGGCCACAGCGACAAGGAAATCGAGGAGTGGCGCACCGAATACGACGTTACCACCACGCTGCGCAAGCTCGGACATGACGTGCGCTGCGTGGGTGTGCTCGACACGCTCACGGAGCTGCGCAGTGCGATCGCCGACTGGGAGCCGGACGTCGTCTTCAACCTCCTCGAGGAATTCGACGGCATCGTCACCTACGACCAGCACGTGGTAGCGTTCCTCGAGCTGCTGCGCCAGCCCTACACCGGCTGCAACCCGCGCGGGCTGCTGTTATCGCGCGACAAGTCGCTGTGCAAGCAGCTGCTTGCCTTCCACCGCATCGCCACGCCGCGGTTCAGCGTGTTCCGCCGCGGCGCGCGCGTGCATGTGCCGAAGAAACAGCGCTTCCCGTTGTTCGTGAAGTCCACCGTCGAGGATGCCTCGCTCGGCATCGCGCAGGCCTCGGTAGTGGATGACGCCGCCAAGCTGAAGGAGCGCATCGCCTTCGTGCACGAGCAGGTGAAGTCCGATGCGCTGGTGGAAGAGTACATCGAGGGCCGCGAGCTGTACGTTGGCATGCTGGGCAACGAGCGGCTCACGCGCCTGCCGGTGTGGGAGATGGTGTTCGGCTCCATGCCCGATTCACTGGCCGCGATCGCCACGCGCAAGGTGAAGTGGGACAAACGCTACCAGGCGAAGTACGGCATCACGACGCACGCCGCGGCGGATCTGCCGCCGCCGGTGCTGGCGGCACTTGACCGGCTGTCACGCCGCATCTATCGCTCGCTGGGCATGTCCGGATATGCTCGCATGGATTTCAGGGTCACTGCCGAAGGACAGGTGTACGTGCTGGAGGCCAACGCCAACCCGAATCTGGAGGCCGCGGAGGATTTTGCCGCCGCCGCGGATGCCGCGGGCACGCCCTACGGAGGGCTCCTCGAACGTCTCATGGACCTGGGGCTGAAGTACCGGGCACAGTGGCGGGCATCCTATGGCTGAAGTCACGCGACGCCTTCACTGCCGGCGTTTCAGCGCCGCCGCCCTGATCGCAGTGCTGGCCGTGCTGGGGGCTTGCAAGGATGAGGGCAAACAGCATGAAGAGCAGCTGACGCAGCTGCTGGCCGTGCTGCCAGGGGAGTACGACAACACCGCCCAGGCGGCGCAAGACGTGCGCAACGGCGTGCGGCCGGGTCACGACGCGGTGACTCTCATCATCACGCACGTCTATACGCCCAGGCTCGGGCATCACACCTACTACGCGCAGGAAACGGCCGCCGGCGATCCGCGCCGGGTCCTGAGCCAGAAAATGTATGACTTCGAGTCGGACGACCAGCACGGCATCGTCGAGAAGGTATACCAGTTCACCGAGCCGGTCCGTTGGCGCGACGGGCAGCTGAACAAGGAGGTGTTTACCAGCGTCGACACCGCGGACGTGCAGGCCGAGGGTTGCGTGCTGCTGTGGAAACAGGACGCGGGGCGTTTTGTCGCAACTCACGACCCCAAGGGCTGTCCCGACGCCGCCGGTGGCGCCGCAACCCAGGCGGAATTCAGCTTAGGGGTGCTGACGCTCGGCGACTACAAGTTCAACAAAGTCCGCTAGCCGCGTTCGCTAGCCGCCTTTGGCCGTGGCGATCAGGATATCGCCCCGCAGCGCCTTCGGCGTCCGGTCCAGCCAGGCGACCACATGACTATAGATCCGCATCCGCGGCCAGTGGTGCACGTGCTCCCACGCACTGCTCCAGGTGGTGAGTTGCTCGACTGTGAGGCCCGCTTCCTCAATGCACTGTCGCAGGAGCCTGGCGGACACCGGGGTGATATGCCCCATCGTGTGGTAGTCCTCATCCGAGAACCAGGTCTGGTGCCCGAAGGACAGCAGCATGGCATGCGAGACCGGACTGTCGGTGTTAGGTGTGGTCAACATCAAGGTCCCGCCGGGAGTGAGGATCTTCGCGACCTCTCTGAGGAAATGACGGGGATTTTCCAGATGCTCGATCACTTCGGCGGCGACGATGACGCCGAAGCGCTGAAGAAACAGGGCGGAGAATTCCCCATTCAGGTCGGCCCGAGTGAAGACAACATTCTCCTGGATGTCATGCTGCACGTAGTCGCAGGCGTGCACGCGAAAGCCCAGGTCGGACAGGCGCAGCGCGAGGGCGCCCGCCCCGCACCCAAGATCGAGGACCGAAGCCCCGCGCTCGGCGCGCTCGACGACCAGGTCCGCGACATGGCTGAGCAGCCCCGACTTGGCGTACTCGCGAATGCCGCGATAAGCCGTCGCGTCATCCGGCAGCGGTCCGGCACGATAAAGCCGGGTCCTGTCTTCGATCGTGTTTTGCATTTCTGCGCCTCCTCCTCCTGGGAGCACCGGGACTGCACTGCCTAAGTTCCCGCTGCTACGGCTGATCCTTCAGGCGCGCATCCAACCCCTGCGCCGCGGCTTCTACGGAGTGCTCGGTTGCTGAGGTCATTGCTTCAGATGCGCATCTAACCACGACAGCACCGTGTGGTACCACAGCACACTGTCGGCGGGTTTGAGCACCCAGTGATTCTCATCCGGAAAGACCAGCAGCTCACTCTCTATTCCCCGGCGCTGCAGCGCCGTGAAAGCGCCCAGTCCCTGCGAGTAGGGGATGCGGAAATCCTGCTCGCCGTGGATCACCAGCATCGGCGTGCGCCAGTTTGCGACGAAATCCACCGGGTTGGACCGCTCATAGCCCTGCGGGTTCTGGTAGTACGGGCCGCCGAATTCCCACTCGTCGAACCACAACTCCTCGGTGCTGTAATACATCATGCGCTGGTCGAACACGCCGTCGTGATTGACGATGCAGCGGAAGCGGTCCGGCCAGTTGCCCTCGATCCAGTTCATCATGAAGCCGCCGTAGGAGGCGCCGAGCGCGCAGGCGCGCTCGGCGTCAAGCCATGGGTAGCGCTCGAGCGCCGCCGCCAACCCCCTCTGCAGGTCCTCGAGTGGCTTGCCGCCCCAGTCACGGCTGATGGAATCGGTGAATGCCTGGCCGTAGCCCGGCGAGCCGTGGAAATCAATCATGACCACCGCGTAGCCGGCACCCGCAAACGCCTGGGCGTTCCAGCGCCAGGTCCAGAGGTTCGCGAGGCTCACCTGCGGACCGCCGTGCACCACGAACGCGACCGGAAAGCGCTTGCCGGGCTCGAAACCATAGGGCTTCACCACATAGCCGTACACAGTCTCGTCATTCCAGCCCTTGAAGCTGAACTGCTCGAAGGCGCCTAAGGAGCGCGCGGCGAGCAGCTCGTGGTTGGCGTCGGTGAGGCGTTGCGGCGTGCCGCCCTTGAGCGGGACCGCATACAGATCGTCCGGGCCGCCGAGGTCGGCACGCGCATAGATCACCCGGTCGCGCGCGGCGCTGAAATCGTCCACTTCGCCGCCGGACACCAGCGCATGCGGGGCGCCGGTCTTAGGATCGATGCGATAGAGCGCGTGCTGTCCGAGCTCATCAACCGTCGCGAGCAGCCACTTGCCGTCGGGCGTCGCACCCAGCCGCCCAACCGAGCGGTCCCAGCCGCCGGTGAGCGAGCGCACCCGTCCGGTGCGCGCCTCCTTCATCACGACGTGAAAGCGGTCCGACTCGAAGCCCGGACGATCCTGCGCGAGCCAGGCAAGATCGCCGTTGGCGAGAAACACCGGCTGCGCGTCCCAGGCGGGGTTGGCGGCGGTCAGGTTCACCGCCGCGCCGCTGCCGTCGGTGCTCGCCTGGAACAGATCGAAATTGGTGGACCAGGGCTCGCTGCGCCCGGCGATGCGCGCCGAGAACACCAGCGACTTGCCGTCAGGACTGAAGGCGAAGTCCTCGTCGCCGCCGAACGGCTTGCCGGGAATGTCGGCATCGAAGCCCCTGGAAACTTCCACCGCTGTGCCGGCGGTGCCGTCGGCCGCCAACAGCGCCGTAAAAAGGTGCGAGCGCGTGCCGTTGCTCCAGGTGTCCCAGTGGCGCACGAACAGGCGCTGGTAGAGGCGACCGGTCGCCTTGTCCTGCGCGCTGCTCTCGAGACGCTGCTTCGTGCACGCGAGCGTCGCGCAGTCCGGAAAGACCTCCATGGAGAGCGCCAGCTGTGCGCCGCGCGGGGATACCTTGAAGGAGCCGACATCGAGCGGGTAGTCCGTGACTTTCTGCGCCTGCGCACCCGGGAGCGCGAGACGCCAGACCTGCGAGCTGCCCGAGCGGGTCGAGAGGAAGTACACGCTGCGGCCGTCCGGGGCCCAACGCGGGCTGGAGTCGTTGCCCGCAGGCGTAACCAGGCGCCGGGCTTCACCGGTGCGCGGCGCAAGCTCGAGCAGCCACAGGCTGGTGCGGCCCTTGTTGGCTTCCATGTCGGTTTCACGCTGCACGTACACGAGCCGGGTGCCGTCGGGCGAGACCTGCGGATCGCTCACGCGCTTCATGCGCACCAGGTCTTCCACGGTGAAGGGCGCGCCCGCCCTGGCGACGTCGGCCCAGACGCTGGGCGTGAACGCGCCGAGGGTGCACACCAGGAGCCAGGCCGGGACGCGGAGATGGTCGCGCATGGTAAGTCCGTCAGATAGTTGCGGTACTGTCGGGAGGTGCGGCTTTTCAGCCGACTTCTTCGCTCGGGATGGTCCAGGTCTCCTGCTGCGCCGCCCGCACCCATTCCTGCAGCGCGGCATCCTCGAGAACGCCCGCCATGTAGGCGCGTGCGGCTTCGGAAATGCTGGCGCCGTAGGTGTTGAAGCGCAGTACCACCGGTGCGTACATTGCATCTGCGATCGAGTAGTCACCAAACAGCCACGGACCGCCGCCGCCGTGGCGGTGCCGGCAGTCGTTCCAGATTTCATTGATGCGCTCGACGTCGGCGGCAAGCGCGGGCGTCATCGCCGTACGGCGATTTCGCGCGCGGGCATTCATCGGCCAGGCCGTGCGCACAGCCTGAAAGCCGGAATGTATTTCGGCGCACAGCGAGCGCGCCTGCGCGCGCGCCTCGGGCGCCCGCGGCCAACCCTTGGCGGTGATCTCGGCGAGGTATTCGCAGATGGCGAGTGAATCCCACACGCACAGCGTACCCGCGAGCAGCACCGGCAGGAGGCCGCTGGGACTGTAACGCTCGATCTTGTCGTGGGTAGTGGCGGTGTCGAGCTGGATCACGATCGTATCGAACGCCAGCCCAAGGTGCTTCATCAGCAGCCACGGCCGCAGCGACCATGAGGAGTAGTTCCTGTTGGCGATGACCAGAGTGAGTGGCGCCATGCAATGCTAACCTTCCTGGTGTGCTGGACGAGGTGCGCGCCATTGCTTTCGATCTGGATAATACACTCTGGGATGTGGAGCCGGTGCTGGCGCGCGCGGAGGGCGCGCTGCAGGCGTGGCTCGCCGAAAATGCGCCGCGGATTGCTGCGCGGCTGACGCCGGCGGCAATGCGTCGCGCCCGCGAGGAGCTCGCGCAGCGCGAACCACACAACGCCCACGACGTCACCTACCTGCGCCTGGCGGCACTCAGCGCGCACGCGCGCGAGCATGGCTACGAGGAGGCGCTGGCGCACGAGGCGTTCGCGGTGTTCCTGGCGGCGCGTAACAGGGTCGAAGTGTTCGCCGACGTGGTGCCGGCGCTGGCGCGGCTGCGGCGGCGCTTCAAGCTCGGGTCCTTAAGCAACGGCAACGCCGACCTCAGGCACATCGGTCTGGATCACCTCTTCAGTGTGTCGCTGAATGCGCGCCAGATTGGCAGCGGCAAGCCCGAGCGGCACTGCTTCGAGCGCCTGGCGCGCGAACTTGATTGCCGTGCGCAGGAGATTTTCTACGTCGGCGATGAACCCCTGCTGGATGTGGTCGCGGCGCGCGCCGCGGGCCTGCGTACCGTGTGGATGAACCGCCGCGCGCTCGCCTGGCCGCAGGGCATGCAGCCCGCGGACCTCAATGTGAGCGATTGCGCACAACTGGCCACCCACTTCGGAGTGTGATCGCGTACCGGAATTCCCGGTTGGCACTGTGCTGCCCGGGCTGCCAGCAGCGCCGCGCCGTTTTTGCTCAACTTGGCGCAATCCGTCACGGAATGTCGGCGGTTGTCCGGGGAGCCTAGGCCAATGAGCGAGATGAACCGTGTGGTGCCAGTGGCGAACCTGCGGGAGTTCTTCAAGGACACCCTGCACGGCGCGCTCGTGAAACAGCACGTCGCGGTCGAGGACCAGACCGAGCACTACGTGGTCAATGTCCTGACGCTGTTCGCGCGCTCCGAAGCACTCTACGAGAGCACCCCCGAGGGCGCTCGACTGAAGCCCCTGGTCGCCATGCTCGGCGAAGCCCTCGAGGCGCCGCGCGCCGCCGAGCGCAACCGCGCCCTGCAACGTCTGGGGGATGTGTCGCTGTTCATCGCCGGGTTTTTTGCCCGCAGCTTCGCGGCCAAACTCATCGACATCGATTATCACATCGCGATGGGCGGCCACGCCTACGGCACCCTCGCGCAGACGGTGGCGCAGGGCAGGGGACGGGTGCTGGCGGCGGTGTTTGCCGAGCTGTCACAGAAGTTTCAGCCCATGGTGGATGCGCTCAACGAGGTGAGCGAAGCTTCCGGCGCGCACTCGGCGCGCGACATCCTGCGGCTGTACGAGATCTGGCTGAAGACCGGCAGTGCGCGCTGCCACGCGCTGCTCGAGCGCCTGGGGGTGCATCCCACCAAGGCCGCCGGCACCGCCTTCACCCACTGACCATGCTGCTGTCGCGGCTGCAGGAACTCCTTGGCGGCATCTACGACGTGAGCATCGCTCACGACGTCTGTGACTTCCTGGTCACCGACCGCGCCTGCCTGCCGCAGCACGCGCGCGGCGGCAACGTCGAGGAAGAGCTCATCGTGGCGCAGCCCGCCGCGGGCGCTGACGAAGTGGCGCTGTCCTTGTACCTGGATCCGGCGCTGCTCGAGCGGCTGGCGCGGCAGGATCCGCTGGTGCGCCTGCACGCGGGCAACGTCGCCGACTGCTGGACCGCGCTCGAGGGCGTGAGCCATTTTCTGTATCTCGCCTGGAACGCCGGACACGACAAGCCGGTGTCGCTGCTGGAACTGGAAATGCAGGCCGAGGTCGACAAGTTCGTCGTGAGTTACTGGCTGCTGCGGCACCAGCTCCCTGGGCACTTCCCGGCGGAATTGCGCCGCGCGCTGTTTGCGCGTACCCGCACGGATCCGCGCCTGAGTGTGCGCGCTGCGGCCATGTACCGGGAGGCGAGCCGTTACGCGGAGCGTTTTTGTGGCCGGCTGGAGTCGCGCCTCGAGCGCGGACGCGCCCGCGCGACCGGCGCCGGCCATGAGGCTGACGTGCTGGCGGAACTGCGTCGCTTCTACCGCCTGACGAACACCCGCAAGCGCGCGCACATCGAGCGCACTGCCTGAGGCTGCGCGCTTTAGTCTTCGTCCGGCTTGTCGTGCGCCGTGCGCTTGCGCTCTTCCAGCTCGCGCATCATCTTGATCCACTCGGAGAGCTTGCGCAGATCGGTACGCGTGGTGCCGCCGCCGCCGCGGCTTTCACGGCGTGCGTAAGGGTCGTACGACTCCTCGGCCTTCACGGTGAGCTTGGGGTCGCCGAGCACCTCGAGCACCGTGCGTTTCTCGTCGGCCGGCGCGTCGCGCCAGCGAACCGAGGCGTTGCCGCGTTCGTCGTGCACCACCGTGCCGACGCGGCGGCGTTCCGCCTCCGGCTTAGGATCCGCGGCGTTGGGGAGCGGGTCTTTTCTGCTTGAATTGTTCACGCGGTCTATAGCGTAGCGGTCACGCCATCCTAAGGACTGCGACCGGCGTCACGGATTATTCGGCGCTGGCGTGTCTGCCGGGCAAGGCGCGGGCGCGCAGCAGGCCAATAGCGGTTTTACAATCGGCAATAGCGCCGTTGAGAGCCCACTGGCAGGCCTCATCCAGGGGCACCCAGTGAATCTCAATGACCTCGGAACCCTCATGGGCGGTGCTCACGGGCATAAGGTCCCGCGCCAGGAACAGGTGCAGCCGCTCGGCGAATACCCCCGGGGAACTGAAGACGCACCCGAGGCGCTCCCAGTGACTGGCGCTGAGGCCGGCTTCCTCCGCCAGTTCGCGCCGCGCGGTATCCAGCGGCGGCTCGCCGGGCTCGAGCTTGCCGCCCGGCAGTTCCCATAGCCAGCCGTCGGCGACGTAGCGGTACTGCCGCAGCAGGCATACACGGCGCTGCGCGTCCAGGGCAACCATGGCGGCGCCGCCGGGGTGGTGCACCACTTCCAGCAGCGTCCGATGGCCATTGGGCAGCAGCACCTCATCGGTGGTCACGCGAATGACGCGGCCGCTGTAGTGCAGGGTTTGCTTGTCGGGGTTCATGGCGCATCGTAACCGCTGCGCACGCCACCCGCCCGCAGGTATAGTTCCTGTCCGTGCCCACCACCTCGCACCTCGAGAAGCTCAACACCGCGCAACGTAAGGCGGTTACCTACGGTGAGGCGCTCCCCGAGAAGGGCTACCAGTCCGGACCGCTGCTGATCGTTGCCGGCGCGGGCACCGGCAAGACCGATACGCTCGCGCATCGCGTCGCGCATCTGGTCATCAACGGCGTGGACCCGGCGCGCATCCTGATGCTGACATTCACGCGCCGCGCGGCGACCGAGATGCGGCGGCGCGCTCACGAGATCACCCGCAAGGCGCTCAACGAACCACTCGGCGGCGTGAGCCAGGGTATTGCGCAGCGCCTGAGCTGGGCCGGAACCTTTCATGCCATCGGCAACCGCCTGTTGCGCCACTACGCCCCGCACCTGAAGCTCGATCCGCACTTCAGCGTGATCGACCGCGCCGATGCTGCGGACCTCATGGATGCGTTGCGCCAGGAGTTGGGACTGGCCGCTACCGAGCAGCGCTTCCCGCGCAAGGACACCTGCCTGCAGATCTACTCGCACCGCGTCAACACCTGCACGCCGCTGCAGGAAACGCTCGCGCAGCACTTCCCGTGGTGTGTGCAGTGGCATGACGAGCTGGCGGCGCTGTATCGCGGCTATGTGGAGCAGAAGCAGCTTGCGGCGCTGCTCGACTACGACGACCTGCTGCTGTACTGGCACGGAATGATGGGCGAGCCGCGCCTGGCACAGCATATCGGCGCGCACTTCGATCACGTGCTGGTCGATGAATACCAGGACACCAACAAGCTGCAGGCGCAGATCCTGCGCGGACTGAAACCCGACGGCGCGGGACTGGCGGTGGTCGGTGACGATGCCCAGGCGATCTACTCGTTCCGCGCCGCCGCGGTGGAAAATATTCTCGGTTTCCCGCAGGCATTCACCCCGGCTGCGGAGGTCGTCACGCTGGCGCAGAACTACCGCTCGACACAACAGGTGCTCGACGTGGCCAACGCGCTGCTGGCGGAGGCGCCGCGCCAGCATCGCAAGTACCTGCTCTCGATCCGCGGCCAGGGTACGCGGCCGCGCGCCGTGACGGTGGACGAGCTGCAGTCCCAGGCGGAGTACATCTGCAACGAGGTGCTGCGGCGCCGCGAGGCCAACGTGCCGCTCAAGCGCCAGGCGGTGCTCTTCAGGAACTCAAGCCACAGCGACGTCCTGGAGGTGGAGCTCGGCAAACGCAAGGTGCCGTTCGTCAAGTACGGGGGACTGAAGTTCCTCGAGGCCGCGCACGTCAAGGACCTGCTCGCGCTGCTCAGATGGGCGGACAATCCGCACAACACGCTGGCCGCTTTCCGCACGCTGCAGCTGCTGCCGGGGATGGGGCCGGTCAACGCGCGCGCCGCGCTCACGCATTTCGAGGCGGCCGGCCATGCGTTTGCGTCGCTCAAGGAGTTCAAGCCGCCGCAAACCCCTGAAGTTCCCTGGCGCAGGTTCACCGAACTCATGACGCTGCTGGGGGATCCAACTGCGCAGTGGGGTGGCCAGCTGCATCTCGCGCGCGAGTGGTACCAGCCGCACTGCGAACGCCTCTACCAGCAGTTCCACACACGCCTCGGGGACCTGGAGCAGCTCGAGCTGTTGTCAGGGCAATACACCTCGCGCGAGCGTTTCCTGACGGAGCTGACGCTCGATCCGCCGAACGTGACCAGCGACCTGTCGGGGCGTCCGAGCCTGGATGAGGATTTCCTGGTGCTGTCCACGATTCACTCCGCCAAGGGCATGGAGTGGGACACCGTGTACGTGCTCAACGTGGTCGACGGCAGCTTCCCTTCGGAATTTTCCACCGGCAAGACGGAACTCATCGAGGAGGAGCGGCGGCTGCTGTACGTGGCGCTGACGCGCGCGCAGAACGATCTGTTGCTGATGGTGCCGCTGAAGTTCCACCTGACGCAGCAGTCGCGGCAAGGGGATGCGCATGTATATGCCGGGCGCAGCCGCTTCATGACGGAAAAAGTGCAAAAGACACTCGACCCGGTGACCTTCCACGGTTCCGCTCTCGGCGCCGCTGATGCCCTGAAGGAAAGTGAGGCGCCGGTCACCGTCGATGTTGGCGCGCGGATGCGCGACATGTGGTAGGCGCGAACCGCGCGGCTGCGGACCGCGCGGCTGCGGACCGCGCGGGCTACTTCTTCGGCTTGACGAATCTTAAGGTGAAGCGGTCGCTCTCACCGATGGCCGCGTACTTGTCGTGGTCTTTCGCACCCAGGCGGTAGGACGGCGGCAGCGTCCACACTCCCTGCTCGTAATCCTTGGTGTCTTTGGGGTTGGCGTTGACCTCCGATTTAGCTACCAGTCTGAAGCCCTGGGCCTCGATGAGCTTGATAGCGTAGTCCTCGTTGACGTAACCGCTCTTGGCGTGGCTGTCCTGGGCGACGGCGGGGTTGCCGCGGTGCTCGACGACACCGAGCACGCCGCCGGGCTTCAAGGCGCGGTACATGGTGGCGAAGGCCTGCGCCGCCTGATCCGTGGCCATCCAGTTGTGGATGTTGCGGAAGGTCACGACCATGTCCACGGAACCCGGCGGCAGCGCGTCACTGCCGTCCAGGGGGAAGTTGATCAGCTGCACGTGTTGGTACAGATCCGGCCGTGAGGCGAGCTTGGCGCGGAATTCATCCAGGCCCTGCGTGACGTGCTTGCTGGCCGGGTCGGGGGTGACGGCGGCGTAGTACACACCCTGGTCGCGCACCAGCGGCGCGATCACCTCGGTGTACCAGCCGGGCTCGGGCCACACCTCCAGCACCTTCATCTGCGGCCGGATGCCGAAGAACAACAGCGTCTCTTTCGGATGCCGGTACGGATCGCGCGCGCGGTTTTCCTCGCTGCGCTGATCGCCGGCGAGGATGCTGGTGAGGGTCTGCGCGGTGACCTGCCGCGAACTGTCGGTGGTACAGGCGCTGAGCAATGCGCTGCCTGCGAGCACGGCCGCGGCGACTCTCTTGTGAACGAACATCGTCGGCTACCTTACCGCAAGTGCGCCACAAAAAAACCCCGCGCCGGGGCGGGGTTTTTTCCTTCGCCGGGGGCGCGAAAGCTTCAGCGGCGGAACGGTCCGCCTCCCTGGCGCGGGCGCTGCGGCCGCTCCTGTGCTTCGTTGACGCGCAGCGGTCTGCCATCCATCTGAAAGCCGTTCAGCGCCTGGATCGCTGTCTGGGCCTCCGCCTGGGACATCTCGACGAAACAGAAGCCGCGCGGCTTGCCAGTCTCGCGGTCGTTGATGAGTTTCACCGAATCCACCTTGCCGTGACGTTCAAACAGAGTCTTCACGTCCTGCTCGGTGGCATTGAAGGGCAGATTGCCCACATAAATCGTCGTCACTGGGAAGTCTCTCTATGAAAAGGCGGACAGCGGCGAGCCGCACGCGTCGGTCGCATGTACCGCGTGGACAGTCGAACAGGTCAGGGCTTCAAGGCACACGATCGGACAGTTCAGTCACTGCGCAGCGCTTGGGGCCGGCGGCCTGCACCTGCGTTCGCGCATGGAGGAGTGGCGCGGAAGGGGGGCGGAAGTTCAGCACATTCTTGCAAGGCGCACTCATCCACGACGGATACGAACGCCCGTGTCATGCTACTCCCGGCATTTCGGGGACGCAAACCGCCCACGCACTCGCGCCGGCGGGCAGCCTGAGCAGTTGTTGGTTTAAGGATTGTGGTGGAAGCATTCCTGGTTTCCTGCGGGGTCGTCGCGCTCGCCGAGCTGGGCGACAAGACGCAGCTGCTGGCGCTGGTACTGGCGGCGCGCTTCCGCGCGCCCGTGGCGGTGATTCTCGGCATCCTCACTGCTACGCTTGCCAATCATCTGGCCGCCGGCGCCGTTGGCACGCTGCTGGCCGCGTACCTCAATCCGCAGGTCATGCGCTGGATCCTGGCGGCGTCCTTCATCGGCACCGCGTTGTGGATGCTGATTCCCGACAAGGAACCGGGCCTGGCGGATAAGCCGGCGCGCTTTGGCGCCTACGGCACCACAGCGATTACTTTCTTTCTGGTCGAGATGGGCGACAAGACGCAGATCGCGACCGCAGCGCTGGCGGCGAAATATCACACGCTCATCGCGGTGGTGGCCGGCACGGTGCTCGGCATGATGATCGCGGATGTTCCCGTGGTGCTGCTGGGAGAGGTGGCGGCGCAGAAAATCCCCCTCAAGCTCGTGCACCGCATTGCGGCCGCCGCGTTCCTCGTGCTCGGAGTGATGATGGCCCTGGGCGTGCGGACCAGCTAGGAGCCGACTGACTACGCTCCCGCGGGCTCCAGATACGCGTAGCCGTTGAGCTCGTTCTCGTAGAAGCGCTTGATGGCCTGGCTCTCGGCGATGGTCATGCGGCCGTCGCGGATGGCGCGCTCGCAGTCGCGCGCCAGCGCCGGGTAGAGCTCCGCCACGTCGTACTCCATGTACTCCAGCACCTTGTTGGCGGTGTCACCCTTGACCACCTCCTCGATCCACCAGCCACCCTCTTCGTGCAGGCGTACGTGCACTACATGCGTGTCGCCGAAGAGGTTGTGCAGGTCGCCGAGGGTTTCCTGGTACGCGCCGACCAGGAACGCCGCGAGGTAGTACCTTTCGTCGGCACGCAGCTCGTGCAGTTCCAGCGTGCGCTTCACGTCGCGCACCGATACGAAGTGATCGATCTTGCCGTCCGAGTCGCAGGTGATGTCGGCGAGCACGCCGGTGCGCGTCGGACGCTCGTCCAGGCGGTGGATCGGCAGGATCGGAAACAGCTGGTCGATCGCCCAACTGTCGGGCAGCGACTGGAACACCGAGAAGTTGCAGAAATAGGTGTCGGAGAGGATCGACTCCAGGTCCTCGAGCTCCTCCGGCAGCCGCTCGAGCTTGCGGCACAAGTCGCGGATCTTCGCGCAGGTCGCCCAGTAGAGCCGCTCCGCGAGCCCGCGCAGCTCGAGCGACAGCAGGCCCAGATTGAACATCTGCAGCACCTGCTCGCGGGCGGTGAGCGCGTCGTGATAGCACTCCACCACGCGCCGCTCGCTGACGGCGCGGAAGGCGCCGAACAGATCGTGCACCGGCTGCGGCAGCTCCTCATCGCCGCCGTAGTCTTCGCTGTGCTCGCCGGTGACGCGGAACTTGTCGAGCACCGATGAGCCGAGTACATCGAATATCAGCACGCTGTGGTAGGCCGCCACGGCGCGGCCGGATTCACTCACGATCATGGGATGTGGAATATCGCGCGCATTGCACACGCTGGCGATGCGGTACACCACGTCGCTCGCGTACTCGTTGAGCGTGTAGTTCATGGACGAGGAGAAATTGGTGCCGCTGCCGTCGTAGTCGACGCCCAGGCCGCCCCCCACGTCGATGTACTGCAGGCCCGCGCCCATGAGCTTCAGCTCCGCGTACACGTGCGCGAGCTCGTTGATCGCATCCTTGACGCGGCGGATGTCCTGCAGCTGGCTGCCCGGATGGCAGTGCACCAGCTGCAGGCAATCGAGCATGTCGTGCGCCTTGAGCACGTTGAACAGCTCGAGGATCTCGGTGATGAAGAGGCCGAATTTCGATTTATCGCCCGCCGAGGAACTCCAGCGACCCGAGCCTTCGCTGAACAGCTTGACGCGTACGCCGAGGCGTGGGCGCGCCTGGTAGGCGCGCGCGTGCTTGAGGATGAGAGCGAGTTCGTCGAAGTTTTCCACCACCGGGATGATGGTGCGGCCGAGCCTGGTGGCGAGCGTCACCGCCTCGATGTAGCTGTCGTCCTTGAAGCCGTTGCAGATGATGAGCCGCTCGGGGGCGTTCTCGGTCATCGCCATCACCGCCAGCAGCTCGGGCTTTGAGCCCACTTCCAGCCCGAAGCCGTACTCCTTGCCGTAGCGGTACACCTCTTCGACGACCAGACGCTGCTGGTTCACCTTGATGGGGAAAACCGCGGCGTAGCGGTTCTTGTAGTCGTTCTCGCTGATCGCCTGCGCAAACGCGTCGTGCATGCGCTGCAGACGGTGCGCCAGGATGTCCGAGAAGCGCACCACCACCGGGGTGGTCAGATCGCGCGCCTTGAGTCCCTCGACGACCTCGTACAGGTCGATCTCGCGCTGTTCGGTGGTGTCCGGACGCACGACCACGTGACCGTCCGCATTGGCGCCGAAGTAGCCCTTGCCCCAGGCCGGCACGTTATAAAGATCGAGGGAGTCCTCGATCCGCCAGGGTTGCGCGGGATTGAACTTACGCTGGCCGTTCACGGCGCTCTTGGGATCGGCTGCCACGGGCGGCGTTATATCAAAATTGCGCGGCAAGTAATGGTGATTCGTCGCGCGTTCTCACGATCCGCGCGCCACAGCGCGCGTCGGATCGCGGATCCACTCGCTCCACGAACCCGCGTACAGCCTGGCGCCACCCAGGCCCGCAGCCTCCAGCGCCAGCAGGTTCTGGCAGGCGGTGACGCCGGAGCCGCACATCGCCACCATCGCCGCCGCCGGGCGACCGGCCAGCGTGCGCTGCCAGGAGCGCCGCAGCTCGCCCGCCGGGAGAAAACGCCCCTGCGTGTCGTTATTGGCCACGAACGGATGGTTGCGCGCCCCCGGGATGTGGCCGGCCACCGCATCCAGGGTTTCGGTCTCGCCGGCGAAGCGCTCGGCGCTGCGCGCATCCACGAGCAACAGCTCACCGCGCGCCAGTTCCCCGGCGGTGAGCGCTGCGGCGACCGCGGCGCTCGTGACCAGCATGTCGGGGAGCGGCGCGGGCGTGAAGCGGCGCGGCGCGCGTACGGCAGCCACCCGGCTCACCGGCAGCCGCGCGCGCTCCCAGGCCGCGAAACCGCCGTTGAGGACCGCCACCTGGCGATGACCGAGCCAGCGCAGCAGCCACCACAGCCGCGCGGCGTACGCGCCCGGGCCCTGGTCGTACGCTACCACCTGCACCGCGGCGTCTATCCCCCAGCCCCCGAAGGTGCTGGCGAGAGCGGGCACCGCCGGCAAGGGATGGCGCCCCGTGCTGGCCGTGTGCGCACCGGACAAGTCGCGATCCAGGTGTGCGTACAGCGCGCCCGGGATGTGTCCGGCCGCCCAGGCCGCTTCGCCCCACGCAGGCTTCGCCAGGTCAAAGCGGCAGTCGATGATCGCCCAATCGAGCGCGGTGGTGTGGGCGTGGAGCTGCTCCGGCTCGATGAGCGCGGTGAACATGGGTTGCGAACGCTCCTTAAAGGGTACCTGGCGAGGACATTTTCGCACGCCGCGCGCTTCTCGTTACAATCGCCGCAAGACCGCGCGCGCGGGGGAACGATGGCGATCGAGGTTTTCTGGGGCAGCGGCAGTCCCTATGCATGGCGGGTGCTACTGGCACTCGAGCACAAGCGCCTGCCTTACGTGAGCCACCTGCTGCAGTTCTCCAAGCAGGAGCACAAGTCCCCGCAGATGCTGGCGCTGAATCCGCGCGGTCGCGTGCCGGTGCTCAAGGACGGCGACTACGTGTGCTTCGAGTCGCTGGCGATCCTGTACTACCTGGACCTGAAGTACCCGCAGCCGCCGATCTTCGGCCGCACGCCCGAGGAGGCGGGCACCATCATGCGCGTCATCTGCGAGTACCAGGCTTATATCGAGCCGCATCTGCAAGCCATCACCCGCGCAATTTTTTTCGGCGGCGTTGATCTCGCCGGCGATGAGATCACGGCGGCGCTGCACGCGGCGGCGAGCGAAGCACGCACCATCGAGGGTCGTTTGTCGAAGTCGCAGTGGATCGTTGGGGATGCTTTTTCCGCGGTCGACATGGTGATCTTTCCGGGCATCCAGCTCTTGAAGCGCGCGCTGGAAAAGCCCGCGGCGCGCGAGTTGTCCTCGCGTTTCATGCCGGTGGAAGTGAACTACCCGGCGCTGGGTCGCTGGCTCGGGCGCGTGGCGGCATTGCCCGGCTACGAGCGCACTTATCCTCCACACTGGAAGTGACGAGCGCGTGACCCGCGCGCACCGCGGGTGGCACGCATTGAGCGGCGCCGTTCCGATTGCTACCCTCTCGGGTATTGCAGGTACAGGCGCATCATGACCAACGAGCAGAAAATCCACATCGAATTTCCCGGACGGATCCTCATCGTCGGCTTTGGCAGCATTGGCCAGGGCGTACTGCCACTGGTGCTGCGGCACATCGGCATTGCGCCCGAGCGCATCACCATCGTGAGCGCCGAGGACCGGGGCAATGAGGAGGCGGCGCGCTTCGGCGTGCGCTTCGTGAAGGAGCGGCTGACCCGCGAAAACTACCGGCGCCTGCTCAACCCATTACTCGGGCGCGGCGACTTTCTCATCAACGTTTCGGTCGAAGTCTCCAGCATCGCGCTCGTGAAGCTGTGTTGGGAAAAAGGCGCGATGTACCTGGACACCTGTATCGAGCCGTGGCCGGGCGGCTATACGGATCCGACCGTGCCGCCGAGCCGCCGCACCAACTACGCAATGCGCGAGGAGGCGCTGGCGCTGCGGGCCGGGAACGCGCACGCGCCGACGGCGGTGCTTACCCACGGCGCCAATCCGGGGCTGGTGTCGCATTTGCTCAAGCAGGCGCTGCTCAACATTGCCGCCGATACCCAGGTGGACGCCGGCAAACCCAACTCGCGTGCCGAATGGGGCGAACTGGCGCGTCGTCTCGGTGTGAAGGTCGTACACATCGCGGAACGCGACACGCAGGTGTCGGATAAGCCCAAGCAACCGGGCGAGTTCGTCAACACCTGGTCGATCGATGGCTTCGTGAGCGAGGGCTGCCAGCCGAGCGAGATGGGCTGGGGCACGCACGAGCGCAACTTCCCCCGCGACGGCAAGCGCCACGATTTTGGCTGCATGGCGGCGATCTACCTGATGCAGCCGGGCGCCGCCACCCGCGTGCGCACCTGGACGCCGAGCGCCGGCTACTTTCACGGCTTCTGCATCACGCATTCCGAGGCGATTTCCATCGCGGACTACTACACCGTGCGCGACGGTGCGCAGGTCGTGTACCGCCCGACGGCGCACTACGCGTATCACCCGTGCGATTCGGCGGTGGTGTCGGTGCACGAACTGGTCGGCCGCAACTACGTGCAGCAGGAACGCCAGCGCATCCTCATGGACGACATCACCGGCGGCGTCGACGAGCTCGGTGTGCTGCTCGCGGGCCATAAGAAGAACGCCTACTGGTACGGGTCGCAGCTCTCCATCGAGAGCGCCCGCAAGCTCGCCCCTTACAACAACGCCACCAGCCTGCAGGTGTGCGTCTCGGTGCTCTCGGGGGTGGTGTGGGCCATGGAAAATCCGAATCTCGGCATCGTCGAGCCGGACGAGATGGACTTTCGCCGTAACCTCGAGATCTGCATGCCCTACCTTGGGCCGGTGGTGGGCGCGTACACCGACTGGACGCCGCTGCACGAGCGGGAGCGGCTGCTGCCGGAGGACGTCGACAAGAGCGATCCGTGGCAATTCAAGAACGTGCGGGTGGTGTGGTAAATGGGGCGAAATCGCTTTTGCCGGCTGCGTCAGCGCTCCGGCGGTTCGTACAGGATCGCCGTGATCGTGAGGGTCCGCGGGCCCTCGGGGGCATCCACCGTCACCTGCTCGCCGCGCGCTTTGCGCATCAGCGCCCGCCCGAGCGGCGAGTCCATACTGATGTAGCCCGGGGCGAGGTCGAACTCATCGGGGCCGACGATGCGGTAGCGCAGCGCTTCCCCGGCGGCGGATTGCAGCGACACCCAGGCTCCGAAGAACACCCTTTCCGGGTCCGACGGTGCGTGGCTGACGACCACCATCCCCTCAAGACGCTGGCGCAGGAACCGCACGCGGCGGTCGATTTCCCGCAGCCGGCGCTTGCCGTAAGTGTATTCGGCGTTTTCCGAGCGATCACCCTGGGCGGCGGCGGCGGCGACCGCCTGGGTGACGCGGGGTCGCTCGTCCCGCCATAGCTGCTCGAGCTCCTCGCGCAGCCGGCGCTCCCCCGCGGGGGTGATGTACCTGGAGCCGGCGGGAGCGGCTTGCCGGAAGCGTGCCATCCGGGTGCGATCCTGTGACTTGTTTCGCATCTCCTTTTACACAAATCCGCAGGTTTGTGGAAAGTGTCACGGACGCCCCTTGAGGGCGCCACTACCCTTTAAACCGTGACCACTAAGTACTACACGCACTTCGTCACAGACGCCGGTCAGGCCCGCAGCGCCCCCGGCGGCAATGAATGGAGCGGGGTGGTGGAGCTGCGCGAACCGCTGACGAACGCGCGCGCCAACCGCGAACTGCGCTCCCTGCTGGCACAGAGTTTCGATCTGGACTCGGAAGACATCCGCATCCTGCACTGGGCACGATTGCACTGAGGCTTCTTATCCCCTGGCGGACTTCCTTCCCTTCATCGAAGGTCCGCCCTTAGTAACCCCAGGCCTAAAAACCTGGGGTTTTTTTTATTTTTAATTGGCGCAAATCGCCTGCGGCGATTTGCGCAACCCACCTGACGGCTGTTTAGACACACGGGCAAAAGGCGTGGCTCGACACGCGCCCGCTGCGATCACCTCAGCAGCCGAGCACTTCATGGCAAGGTTGGGCGCATGGGCTTTTGCCCGTGAAACGGTGTTACCGGACAGCGGGAGGTCTAACGACCACGCGCACTGTTGTAAGCGCGAGACGGCAGTTCCCGGCTCGCACAGTGTTGCGTCCGTTGCTCAAATTGCACCAGCTTCCGCGTTCCCGACGCACCTCGCCGCGCCGTTCGTCCCAACAGGAACCCACTTCATCGCCGAATCGGTCCGTCTCGCCCCAAAGTGGCGCGGCGCGTGCGACCGATTCCATAGAATCGCTGCGACTCATCGATTGGCGCAGCGTCAATCGAGGGAGGGCCGACGAGAGTCACGAAGCCACAGGTCGCAGTGAGTACGCCATGATTCGACGACGCCCGGGCGCACGCGCCCTGAGACTGACGATTGCGGCCGGAATAATGAGTATTGGCTGCGGCACGCTCGCGGTGCACGCCCAGGAACAAAGCTCCGCCGCGACTTCGACCACGCTCGAGACCGTGGTCGTCACCGGCACCATGATCAAGCGCGCGGATTTCGACACCCCGAGCCCGGTGCAGGTGCTCACTGCCGCCGATCTGCAACAGTCCGGCTACACCAGCGTCTCGGAGGTACTGCGCGGTCTGTCAGCGAACGGGCAGGGAACCCTGACGCAGACCAATCCGTTCTCGTTTGCCGGCGGCGCCTCGGGGGTGGCTCTGCGTGGTCTGACAGTGGGTGCGACGCTGACGCTGATCGACGGCGAGCGCATGGTCGCGTATCCCCTGACGGACGACGGGCAGCGCACCTTCGTCGACGTGAGTTCCCTTCCTCTGAGCGTGGTCGAGCGGGTCGAGGTGCTGAAGGACGGAGCTTCTTCCGAGTACGGCTCGGATGCGATCGCTGGCGTCGTGAACGTCATTCTCAAGAAATCCTTCACCGGCCTGGAGATCAATGCCGAGGGCGGCGAAACCGGCAAGCATGACGGTGCTACCGAGCGCGTGACCGCCATTGCCGGAACCGGCAACCTTGACTCCGACGGCTACAACGCCTTCATCTCGGTCGAGTGGCGTCACCAGGACGAGATCTATCTCGACAACCGCAGCGGGCTTTGGAACAACCTCAACTGGACCCCGTGGGGCGGCGTCAATCTGACCCCCGGAGCCGGCAGCGCCTACGCCGCCGGGGCGGTGTTCTATCCGGGATCACTCACCGGCATCCTGCTCAACCCGCTGACGCAGGCGCTGGATGGCTCGGAGGTCTACCTGAATAGCGCCTGCACCGACGCCAGGATGTTCGCCGACCAGTGCACTTACATCGACAAGCAGCTGCAGATCCAGCCGCAGACCGGCAACCTCAATGTACTCGGGCGCTTCACCAAGAAACTCGAGGAGGACTGGCAGGCCATCCTCACCGCTTCAATGTTCCGCAGCGAGGCGGAGCAGATCGGCGGACACTTCCCTGTGAACCCGGCGACCTCGCCCAACATCGCCCTGGGTCCTGGCATTGCGCCGACCGTGGTCGACCCGCAGCTCTTTCCTATCACCGTACCCACAAACTACCCGGGCAACACCTTCGGCCAGGCGGTGCCATTCATCTACAGCTTCCCGGAGGACGGTCAGGTTCAGTCGCAGTACATCACCAGCACCTACCGCGCCTTCGTCGACTTCAAGGGGCCCGCGGCTGGCTGGGATCTCGACCTCACCGCCGGCGCGATGTACGCCGCCGTTACTTCGAAGACTTACGGTGAGATTAATTTCAACTCCCTGCAGAACGCGCTCAACGACGGCTACATCTTCGGCAGCCCGGACGGCTCCTCGCTGTTCGCGCCGGTCGAGGAAGTCAAGGACACCAACCAGCTGGAGGACCTCGACCTGCGCGGCACGCGCACGCTCGCGCAGCTGCCCGGTGGGCCGCTGTCCCTGGGCGCCGGACTCGGCTATTACCACGACTATCTGTATTCGCTGGCGCCAGCGCAGGTGGCGAGCGGCGCACAGTTCGGCAGCGTCGCCTATGCCCTGGGCTCACAGAACAACTTTGCCGCCTACTCGGAGCTGTTCGCGCCGCTGCTGCACGAGCTCGAGCTCGATGGCGCGGTGCGCTGGGACCATTACAACACCTACGGCAGCTCGTTCACGCCGAAATTCGGCCTCAAGTACACGCCGCTGCGTCAGGTGGCGTTGCGCGCAACCTGGGGTCAGGGCTTCCGCGCACCCAATCCTGCCGAGGCGGGGCAGGCGGGCAGTCTGTTTGGCGGGGTGGAGATCCCCGATCCTCTGCTCTGCAAGCAGACCGCTTCCGGTCAGCAGTTGCCGGGCTCATTCCCGAACACCTGCAGCGAGTTCCCGACCGGGCTGCAAACCACCAACCCGAATCTGAAGCCCGAACGTTCGACCAACTACACCGGCGGAGTCATCCTCACGCCGATCGAGCAGCTGAAGTTCTCGATCGACTACTGGGATGTGAAGATCAAACAGGACATCGTTTCACAGCAGGAGCTCGTAGACCTGGGTGTACCGGCGACCAGCCTGCAATTCCAGACCGTGCGCGGTCCGCAGGTCATTCTTCCGCAGGTGCAGCCGAATGGCTCACTGGTACCGACGCTGACGCCGGTCGGCCTGATCGAATATCAGGTGTTCCCCTACGTGAACGCTACGCAGACCGAGGTGAACGGCATCGACCTGGGAATGGAGACTCACACCGACATGGGCGGCATCGGCCGCTTCTCCGCGACGCTCAACTACTCACACATGTTCCACTACTACCTGACCGCGCCGACCGGGGTTACCACCGATCTTGCCGGCACGCACGGACCGTCCGGTGTCTCGGGGGATACAGGTAATCCAAAGGACCGGGCCGTGCTCACCCTCGCCTGGGATCGGGGTCCGTGGAACGTGACGACGACCGTCAACTACGTCGGTTCCTTCAGCCTCACGGATCCGTCGGTCGGCATCGATACCTGCGCTGAGTCGATCATCAGCGAGGACAGATGGGTTGGCACCTACACCGGTCCCCAGTCCTTCTGTAGGGTCGAGCACTTCACGGACGTCGACCTCTATGCCGAGTATTCCTTCAGCGAGCATTTCAGGGTGCACGGCAGCATTCTCAACCTGTTCGACACGCCCCCGCCCCTCGACCTGCAGACCTACGGCAGCGCCGGTAACTACTCCAACGCCTTCGCCGATGCCGGTGCGATCGGGCGCTTCTTCAACCTCGGCTTCACCTACACCCTGTAAGCCGGTGCGAAACGCAGCGGCCGGCCCTGTTCCCGCAGGCTGGCCGAAGCGGGTCGACGACGGTTCGCGTGCCGTGTGACAATCCCCGCCCCCCGACATGGGGCGGGGTTTGAAGCACAAGGAGAATTCGATGCGCGCGTTGTCTTTAGCCTTCCTGGCTGCGGCGGCAGTGGGACTTTCCGGCTGCGGTTACAACAACCTGCAGTCACAGGACGAGAACGTCAAAGCCGCCTGGTCCGAGGTCGTGAACCAGTATCAGCGCCGGTCCGATCTGATCCCGAATCTCGTCAACACGGTGAAGGGCTATGCCGCCCAGGAGCAGAAGGTGCTCATCGGCGTGACCGAGGCGCGCGCCAAGGTTGGCTCGATCCAGGTCACCCCCGAAGTGCTCAACAACCCCGAGCTCTTCCAGAAGTACCAGGCGGCGCAGGGTCAGCTCGGCAGCGCCCTGAAGAGCCTGCTGGCGGTGTCGGAGAACTATCCGCAGCTGAAGTCGGACCAGAACTTCCGCGATCTGCAGTCGCAGCTGGAAGGCACGGAGAACCGCATTACGGTGGCCCGCAACCGCTACATCGCGGCGGTCCAGAGCTACAACGTGACGGTGCGCTCCTTCCCGGTGAATCTCACCGCGAAGATGTTCGGTTTCCAGGTGAAGCCGAACTTCACGGTCGCGAACGAGCAGCAGATCTCGACGCCGCCGACGGTGAGCTTCGACACCTCGACGCCTGGCGCACCCGCGGCACAGCCCCCGCCCGCGCCTGCGGACCAAGCCGCCACGAAGTGATGAGTCGCTGATGCGCCGCTCGCGTCACGCCCGCTGGCAGGCGGGACTCGCGCTGCCGTTGCTGCTGGCTTTGAGCCTGACGGCGGCCGCGCAGGCGCCGCCTGGCGCGGGTTCAGCGGCGGCGGCGGGATTGCAGCCGATCCCGAAGCTCACCGCGCGTGTCACCGACCTCACCGGGACGCTGACCGCGGAGCAGCAGACGGCGCTCGAGCAGAAGCTCGCCGCCTTCGAGTCAGCAAAGGGCTCGCAGCTGGCGGTGCTGATCGTCCCCACGACGCAGCCGGAGGAGATCGAGCAGTACTCGATCCGCGTCGTGGATCAGTGGAAGCTCGGGCGCAAGGGCGTGGAAGACGGCGCGCTGCTCATCATCGCGAAGAACGACCACCACGTGCGCATCGAAGTCGGACGCGGGCTCGAAGGCGTTCTCACCGATGCCATGTCGAACCGCATCATCGAGGAGACCATCACGCCTGACTTCCGCGCCGGGAATTTCTACGGTGGCATCAGTACCGGTCTTGATCAGATGATGAAACTCGTCCAGGGAGAGCCGCTGCCGCCGCCCGAGGAAAAATGGCAGCCGAACCGCTCCGCGCACGGGCTGAGCATGCTGCCGGAGCTGTTCTTTGCGGTGCTCATCGGTTCAGTGTTTCTGCGCTCGATCCTCGGCAGGACGCTCGGTTCGGCCGCCACTGGAGCCGGAGCTGGCCTGCTGGTCTGGCTGACTGTTCATGGCCTGGCGCTGGCGGGACTCGCGGCGCTCGGCGGCTTTCTGTTCGCCATGCTGAGCGGATTGGCGCGCGGCAGCGGTTGGTCAAGCTATGGGCGTGGCGCAGGGATCGGCGGCGGCTGGGGTGGCCTGGGTGGTGGCGGCTTCGGCGGCGGCGGCTTCGGCGGTGGGGGTGGATTCAGCGGCGGTGGCGGCGGCTTCTCCGGCGGTGGCGCCTCGGGCAGCTGGTAGGAGCACAAGAGCGCCATGCGTCTTTCCCGATTCATCCGTCACATCAGCACCACGCGCTGGAGTACCCGCCGGTATTTCCCCGCGCCGGTTCGCGATGCCATCGAGAAAGCGATCGGGGACTGCGAAGCGCTCCATGGTGGAGAGATCCGGTTCGTGGTCGAGACCGCATTCGACCTGCCGGAGCTGTGGCGGGGTCTGCCGGTGCGCCAGCGCGCCTTGCAGCTCTTCGGGCAGTTGGGCGTGTGGGACACCGCCAGCAACAACGGCGTACTTATCTATGTGCTCATGGCCGATCGCGGCGTGGAAATCATCGCCGACCGCGGGATCACCTCGTTCGTGGGACCCCACGAATGGCAGGCCGTGTGCCGGCAGATGGAACAGCACTACCGCGCCGGCCGCTTCCGCGAGGGCTCCATCGCCGGCATCGAGGGCGTGGGCGCACTCCTGGGACGCCATTTCCCGGGCAGGCCGGCGAGCGCCAACGAGCTGCCGAACCAGCCGGTGCTCCTGTAGTGGATCGCCGACTGCCGTCGGACGCGCGACATCAGTCATAATTCCCGGAATATGAAGGTTCGCAGATTCCGTGCCGCGTTCGCGGCTGTCATCGTTCTTGGCGCCGCCGGCTGCTCGCTGTTCGGGCTGCGCCACCCCGCGCCGCCGCCACCGCCACCACCACCACCTGCGCCGCCGTCGTTGCCGATGCCGGTCGCCACGGAACGCTTCGAGCTCGCCACGGGCGATGACATGGTCGGCATCGTGCAGGTCGTCACGGCTGACAAGGAGGACACGCTCACGGATATCGCGCGGCGCTTCAATGTGGGCTACGAGGAGATCCTGCGCGCCAATCCCAAAGTGGACCCGTGGCTCCCCGGGGAGGGCCGCGAGATCGTCGTGCCCTCGCAGTTCATCCTGCCAAACGCGCCGCGCACCGGCATCGTCATCAACATTGCGGCCATGCGGATTTTCTACTTTCCGCCGCTGAAGAAGGGCGAACGCCCGGTCGTCTTCACCCATCCGATCGGCATCGGCAAGGTGGGCTGGCGCACCCCGGAAGGGGTGACGAAAATCGTCCGTCGCCAGAAGGATCCCATCTGGACCGTGCCGGTTTCAGTGCGCAAGGAGCACCACGAGAACGGCGAGGAGCTCGATCCGGTCATCGGCCCGGGACCGGACAACCCGCTGGGCAAGTACGCGTTCTACCTGCAGTGGCCGAGCTACCTGATTCACGGCACCAACAAGCCGGCAGGGGTCGGCCTGCGTTCCAGCCATGGCTGCATCCGCCTGTACCCGGAGGATATCGAGCAGTTCTTCACCATGGTGCCGATCGGCACGGAGGTGCGGGTCGTCAATCAGCCATTCGTGTTCGGCTGGCATGAGGGGCAGCTGTACATGCAGCCTTTCGACGTGCTCGAGGACGACACCCGTGAGTGGGCCAAGGCGCCGCGCAAGCTGCTTTCCAGGTCGCTCGCCACGACCCTGCAGCAGCAGCTGAATATGCAACACCAGCAGATCAACTGGGCTGAGGTTTCGGAACTTACGCATGGCCCGCGCGGGGTGCCGGTACCGGTAACTGTGAGCGGCACGCCGCTCGAGCAGCTGCTGGCGGACGCGCCGCGGGTGCAGAACGTCCTGCCGCCGGGGTCGACCTGGGACGGCAAAACCGATTTGCCGATGGACGAGGGCTCCTTCAGGCAGATTCTGAGCGAGATTCAGCCCGGCACGCCGGTTCCCGGTGCGTCCACCGCGACCCCGGCCCCGGCCGGTACCGCCAACAAGGCGCCAGCGCCAGCACCGGCGCCGAAAAACGGCGGCTGAGCGCGCGTGACGGCGCTGTCCGCCTGGGTGCAGCTGATGCTCGCCGAGATCACGCGCAAGCGTGAAGAGGAACAACAGGCGTGCGCCGAACAAACACGGCGTGCCGCTGAGGAAGCGGCGCAGCATGCTGGCGGCCGCGATGCCGCGCCCGCATGCGGTGACGTTGGCAACGCTGGCAAGCGTGCGCCGTAGCATTAAGTAACTCCCTGAACGCGAGCGGTACGCTGTGCTAGAGTCGCGCGGGCCTTAGATCCCGCACGAGGCGTTTGAGTGCCAGACAGCCCCGCGTCCGGCGTACAACTCGCAGAAAAAAACCGAACGGAACACGCGATAGCGCGTGTGCCGACCGGAATCGCCGCCTTCCTGGGCCGCAGCCTCAAAGGACCGGTGGATCAACCGCTGCTCGTGCGCAGCTTTGGCGAATTCCAACAGCACTTCGGCGGCCTGTGGCAACCCGCCGCGCTTTCCTACGCCGTCGAGCAGTTTTTTGAGAACGGCGGCCGCGATGCGTACATCGTGCGCGTCGTCAACGGTGCGCGGCCGCCGACCCTGACGCTGCCGGCTTACGGCTCGGCGCTGCAGCTGGTTGCCGTCAATCCCGGCTCGCGCGAATACCTGCGCGCCTCGGTGGATTACGACGGCATCAGCGTCGCCGAACCAGACCGCTTCAACCTGGTCGTGCAGCGGGTGCGCGCGGCCGGCTCCGAGCTGGTGGAAGACCAGGAGATTTACCGGCGCGTGTCGGTGGCGCGCGAATCGACGCGCTGCGTGAGCGATGTACTGCTCAAGTCGCGCCTGGTGCGCGTGCGCGGCGCACCACCTGGCGAGCGGCCGCAGCGCTCCGCCGGTGCGCCCGGCGGCGTCGCGGTCGGATACACACTTTCCAATCCCGACGGCGATGACGGCGCGCCGCTCAGCGATTACGACGTCATCGGTTCGGCGGCGAGTCGCCGTGGACTGTTCGCCCTCGAGGGGATCGCGCGCTTTAACCTGTTATGCATTCCGCCACTCGAGCGCGATCGCGACGTCGGCCTGTCCACGCTGCTGGTGGCGGCGCGGATCTGCCGCGAGCGCCAGGCGCTCTTGATCGTTGATCCTCCGGCCAGCTGGGGCAGCGCCCGCGCGGCGCTCGATGCCCTGCGGCTGTGGCCGTTCCGCAGCGACAGTGCCGTCATGTACTACCCGCGCGTGCAGGCCTTCGATCGTCTGCGTGGCCGCGTCGAGACCTTCGGCTCGTGCGGTGCGGCGGCGGGCATGATCGCGCGCTCGGATGACGCCTGGCCGGTGTGGACCTCAGCGGAGACCGAGGAGGCGGTGCTGCGGCCCGGATTGCGCCCGGCGGTGGCGGTCACGGATGCCGATCGTGCGCGCCTTTCGCAGGCCGGCGTCAACACCTTGCTGGCGGTGCGCGGCGGCTCGCGCACCGGGGTGAGTCCGCGCACCCTGGGGACCGGCAGCGGCACGACGGCGGACTGGAAGTACCTGTCGGCGCGGCGGCTGGCACTGTTCATCGCCGCGAGCGTCGAGCAGGGCACGCGCTGGGTGCTGCTCGAGCACAACGCACGCGAGGTCTGGCGGCGCGCACGGGCGCAGGTGGAGAGCTTTCTTGCCGATCTGGCCGCCGAGGGCGCGTTTTCCGGGGCCACGGCCGAAGACAGCCACTTTGTGATCTGTGACGAGCGCGTGAACACGCCCCTTACCCTGGCCGAAGGCAAGTTCAACCTGCTGTTCGGGTTTGCGACCAGCAGGCCCGGCGCCTTTGATACCTGGCTCGTGACACATCGCGCGGGCTTAAGCCGTGTCCGGCCGGTATCGGTCAACCGCTGGGAAATCGCCAGCTCGATCGTGCGCGGCTGAAGAGCGCGAGCCGACGCTTCGTTCCGGACTTACGGCTATCATCGCGGTATGTCGGAGTCGTCGGTAAAGCCCCGCCACGTGGTGTTCTCACACGGCCAGGCGAGCGGGCCGTGGGGCCGCAAGATTTCCGCGCTCGCGGAAGTCGCCCGCAGCGAACACCACGAGGCGCACTCGGTCGACTATCGCGGCGTTGACGAACCGCGGGCGCGCGTCGCGCGGCTGGTGGATTTCTGCAAGGAGCTCAGCGGGGACCTGGTGCTCGTGGGCTCGAGTCTCGGCGGCTACGTCGCGGTGGCTTCCGCGTCGCTGCTGCACGCGCGCGGCGTGTTTCTCATGGCGCCGGCACTGTACATGGAAGGCCTGCCGGCGCTGCGCGCCGGTGCCCTGGACTGTCCCGTGACCGTGGTGCACGGCTGGCGCGATGAGGTGGTGCCGTTCGAGCACAGCGTGCGCTTTGCCCAGTCCTATCGCGCCGCACTGCACCTGCTGGAAAGCGATCACCTGCTGCACAACCAGATTCGCGTGCTGCAGTACCTGTTCGAATACTTCCTGATCGCGCTCGACCTGCCGGCGATCGCTTCCGAGTAGCCCCAACGAAGCTGATGTCCGCGAAAATCGCTTCGAAGCGATTTTCGCCAATGGATCA
>Ga0070761_10000215_pt1 | contig 38322 bp, 33 predicted proteins | sample HubBroMetageREF1_FD_66724 | JGI IMG/M metagenome (GOLD analysis project Ga0070761, IMG submission 66724) | Reference soil microbial communities from the Hubbard Brook experimental Forest, New Hampshire, USA - Hubbard Brook CCASE Soil... | ecosystem: Environmental > Terrestrial > Soil >... | reverse complement strand
CCGTTACCCTAGCCACCCTGACAATATTGTGGAGGTCTCCGTGACGAAGATTGCGCTGCCGGCCCTGCTGCTGGCACTCGTGGGCGGCTCGGCCCTGGCTGAACCGGTGACCTACCAGATCGATCCCGGACATACCTACCCGAGCTTCGAGGCCGACCACTTCGGCGGACTGTCGGTATGGCGTGGCAAGTTCGACAAGAGCTCGGGAACCGTGGTGCTGGATCGTGCCGCGGGCAGCGGCAGTGTGGACGTCACGGTCGATACCTCCTCGATCGATTTCGGTCATGCGAAGCTCAACGAACACGCCAAGTCGGCGGAGATGTTCGACGTGACCAAGTACCCCACCGCGGTCTACAAGGGCAAGCTCGCCGGCTTCAAGGATGGCGTGCCGACGCGCATCGATGGGGATTTCACCCTGCATGGCGTGACCCATCCGCTGTCCCTCAAGATCAACTCCTTCATGTGCAAGCCGAACCCGATGGACAAGAAGGAGCACTGCGGCGCCGACGCCTCGGGCAGCTTCAATCGTGCCGACTACGGCATCAGCTACGGGGACAAGTACGGCTTCAAGATGGACGTGAAGCTCGCGATCCAGGTTGAGGGTGTGCGCGCCAGCTGAGGCGCACGTTCAGTAGAGTCGCCTGACAGCCTCGCTGGCGAGTGCCAGCGAGGCTGTCAGTCCCGGCGACTCGATCCCAAAGAGGTTGAGCAGGCCGGGCACACCATGACGGCTGGCGGCGTCGATGCGGAAGTCGGCGGGCGGCTCCCCCGGTCCTGAGATGCGCGCACGTATTCCGGCGTCAGCGGGCAGCAGCACGCCCGGCGGCAGACCCGGCCAGTAGCGCCGGACCGCCGCTTCGAACAGCGCTCTGCGGGCCGGGTCGACGCGCGCCGCGGTGGGCGCCTCCAGCCACTGTACATCCGGTCCGAAGCGCGCGTTGCCGGCGAGATCGAGTGTCAGGTGGATGCCAAGGCCGGAAGCCTCGGGCAGGGGATAGATCAGATGCCGGAACGGTGCGCGCCCGGGCAGCGCGAAGTAACTCCCCTGGGCGAAATAGGCGCGCGGGATGTGCGCCTTTGGGAAACCCTCAATGCAGTGTGCGAGCGCGGGTGCATCGATGCCGGCGCTGTTGACTAAGAGCCGCGTGCGCAGCGCCGGATCGGCGCCGTTCACGGCCAGCGCAAACGCGCCACTCTCGGGCACGATGCGCGTCACCCGCCGCCTGCACAGCACTCGCGCACCCTGGCGCTCGGCCTCGGCACGCAGGGCGGCGAGGTAGGCGCCGCTGTCGATGATCCCGGTGTGCGCGGAGAGGAGTGCGGCCTGGCAGGCGAGCTGCGGCTCGAGCGCGCCCGCTGCCGGCGGGTCGAGCCATTCGAGTTCGACACCGTTGGCGGCCGCCTGCCGCGCCAACGCCGCGAGCGTAGGCAGCTGCGCCGCATCGCAGGCCACCAGCAGTTTGCCGCAACGCTGCGCGGCGACGCCGTGCGTGCGGCAGAACTGATAGAGCTGCTCGCGGCCGGCAACGCACAGGCGCGCTTTGAGCGAGCCGCTCGGGTAGTAGATCCCGGCGTGCACTACGGCGCTGCTGCGCGCGCTCGCGCCGCTGCCACAGTTCGCGCCCGCTTCGAGCACCAGGGTTTCATGGCCGCCGCGCGCCAGTTCGCCGGCGATCGCAAGTCCGACCACGCCCGCGCCGATGACTACCGCGTTCACCTCGTCCATGCGGATGAGATTGTACGCAGCCGCGCCGGCGCCTCGGCAGCTGAGCTCAGGCGCCCGTACAATGGTGCGCCCCTCAGCGCCCCAGAATGCCCAAGGAGAGCACCGTGCCCGCTGTGAGCTATCGCCTGGAAGGCGACATCGCCGTCCTCACCATCGATAACCCGCCGGTGAACGCCCTGTCGATCGCGGTGCGCGAAGGCCTGCACGCAGGCCTCGAGCGTGCGCTGGCAGACCCTGCGGTCAAGGGGGTCGTGCTGTGCGGCGCGCACGGCACGCTGTGCGCTGGCGCCGACATCAACGAGATCGGCTCGGGTGTGGCGCTGCAACGACCGACCATTTTTGATCTGCAGACGCGCATGGAGGCAAGCCGTAAGCCGCTGGTGGCCGCGGTCGAGGGCACCACCTTCGGTGGCGGCTTCGAAGTCGCACTCACTTGTCACTGGCGGGTGGCAGCGCGCAGCGCCAAAGTTGGACTACCCGAAGTGAAGATCGGTCTGATCCCCGGTGCCGGCGGCAATCTGCGCGTGACGCGGCTGGCCGGTCCCGCCGCGGCGCTGGAGGTCATCACCAGTGGCAATCCGCTGCCGGCCGCACGCGCGCTCGAGTTGCAGCTGGTGGACGCAGTGGCCGAGCAGGCGCTGCCGGAAGCGATTGCCTTTGCGCGCAGCGCCGCGCAGCAGCAGCGGCCGCTGCGGGTGGTCTCGGAAGTCACCACGCATCTGGCCGAAGGCACGGCCGAGCTGTTTGCCGCCTTCCGCAGCAAGCTCGCTTCCAAGGCACGCGGACAGCTGGCGCCCTGGAAGATCGTCGACGCCATCGAGGCTGCCTGCACCAAGCACAAGGAGGAGGCGCTGCGGCTCGAGCGCGAAGCGTTCGTGGCCTGCCGCGACAGTCCGCAGCGCGCCGCCCTGGTGCACGTGTTCTTCGCCGAGCGCGAGGCGCGCCGCATTCCGGGGCTGCCGCAGGACCTGCAGCCGCTGCCGATCCGCACGGCCGCCGTGATCGGCGCCGGCACGATGGGCGGAGGCATCGCCATGAACTTCGCCAATGCCGGCATCCCGGTCAAGGTGCTCGAGCTGTCCCCCGAGGCGCTCGAGCGCGGCCTGGGGGTGATCCGCAAGAACTACGGCGGTTCGGTCGCGCGTGGCAGCCTGAGTCAGGCGCGCGCCGATCAGGCGCTCAGCTGTATTGAAGGAGTCACTGACTACGCCGCGCTCGGGCAGGCCGACATCATCATCGAGGCGGTGTTCGAGGATATGCAGGTCAAGCAGCAGGTGTTTGCGCGCCTCGACCAGGTGGCCGCCGCGCACGCCATCCTGGCGAGCAACACCTCGACGCTCGACATCGACGCCATTGCCGCGAGCACCTCCCGCCCGCAGCAGGTGGCCGGCACGCATTTCTTCAGCCCGGCGAACGTCATGAAGCTGCTGGAGAACGTGCGCGGCAAGCGCTCCTCGCCGCAGACGATCGCCACCGTGATGGCGCTCGGCAAGACCCTCGGCAAGATCCCGGTGCTGGCCGGCAACTGCGACGGCTTCATCGGCAACCGCATGCTCATGTACTACATGTCGGAAGCCGAATACCTGTTGGAAGAGGGCGCGAGCCCGGAGCAGATCGACCGCGTGGTGGAGGGTTTCGGTTTCGCCATGGGGCCGCTCGCGATGCGCGATCTGGCCGGCAACGATGTGGGATTTCTCATCCGCAAGGGACGCACGCTGCCGCCGGATGAGCGCTGGTCGCCCATTCTCGAGCGCCTGGTCGCCGAGGGCCGGCTCGGGCAGAAGGCGGGCAAGGGTTTCTACCGCTACGAGGGGCGCACACGCATTGCCGATCCGGCAGTGAGCGCGCTCATCGAAGGCGTCTCCCGCGATCTCGGCATCCAGCGGCGGCAGATCCCGGATGAGGAGATCCTCGACCGCCTGCTGCATCCGTTGGTCAACGAGGGGGCGCGCATCCTCAGCGAGGGCATCGCCCTGCGTGCCGGTGACATCGACGTGGTGTACGTGTACGGCTACGCATTTCCGGCCTACAAGGGCGGCCCAATGTACTGGGCGCAGCACAGCGGGCTCGAGCGAGTGGTCGCGACCATGCGCAGGCTCGCGCCCACGCATGGAGCCCGCTGGGCCCCGGCGCCGCTGCTCGAGCAGCTCGCGGCTTCCGGTGAGGGTTGGGCGAGCGTGCGCCCGGCGGCCGGCGGCCGCTGACCCCCTGCACGTTGCAGCCCGGATGTCTCGGCCGCGCCAGCACGCAGGGTGCAAGCTCGCCGCTGCGGCGCTGACGCTCGCACTGACGGGGGCGCAGCCCGCCGCACCCCCGCCGCCGCAACCCGCGCAGATGATGTCCGAGGTGCCGGGCACGGTCGCGGGCTGGGCACGCGGCGCGCAACTGTTCGCCGGGCTCGGCAGCTTCCATCGCGGCATCACCACGGGCGTGCCGCTCGCGCAGCAGTATTTCGACCAGGGAATGCGTCTGCTGTGGGCCTTCAATCATGACGAGGCGGCGCGCTCGTTCGCTCAGGCCGTGCAGCTGGATCCCGCGTGCGTCGCCTGTGACTGGGGGGTCGCGCTCGCCCTCGGACCCAACTACAACATGCCGCGCATGGACCGCGCACGCGCGCACGCCGCGTGGCAGGCACTGCAGCTGGCCCGCAGCCAGGTCGCGCACGCCGCCCCGGTGGAACAGGCACTGGTCGCGGCGCTCGTCGCCCGTTATCCACGCGAGCAGGTGCTCACGGCCGAGAACATCGCACCGGTGACACAGGCCTATGCCGCCGCCATGCGCCAGGTGGCGCAGCAGTTCCCCGACGATCTCGACGTGCAGACCCTGTGCGCAGAAGCGCAGATGAATGTGCACGCCTGGCAGCTGTGGACCGCGGACGGACACCCAGCAGCGGGCACACGGGCGATCGAGACACAGCTGGAAGCGGTGCTGCGGCGGGCACCGGACCACCCGGGCGCCAATCATTACTACATCCACGTGATGGAAGGCTCCCCCCAGCCGCAAGCGGCGCTGGCTGCGGCCGAGCGACTCGGCGCGCTCATGCCTGCGGCCGGGCACCTCGAGCACATGCCGGCGCACATCTTCGAGCGCATTGGCCGCTACGAAGACGCGTCACAGGCCAATCGTGCGGGCATTGCCGCGGATCAGGCCTACCTCGCAGCCACGCATGCGCCCGGTTACTACGGCCATTACCTCGCGCACAACTATGGCTTTCTGGCCTACGCCGCTGCCATGGAGGGACGCAAGGCCGAGACTCTCGCTGCCGTCCAGGGCCTGCTGCAGCACGCACCGGTGCTCATGCTGCAGGAGATGGGCGACTCGGGCTGGGGACGCACGCCAGGCTACGCGGCGCTGATTCGTTTCGGCCTGTGGGATGAGACGCTCGCGCTCGCGCCGCCGCAGCCGGACTCCGCGGGCGAGCGCGCCGGCTATCTGTACGCGCGCGGCGTGGCACTCGCCGCGCGCGGCCGGCTCGAGGAGGCACGCTCGCAGCTGGCGGCGCTGCGCGAGCTGCACGCGCGCGCCGCCACCGAGGCCGCCGGGCTCGGTGCGCTGCTCGAGATCGCCGAGCCGATCGTCGCCGCACGCATTGCCGCCTCGGACGGGCACAACGAGGCGGCGAGCACGCTGCTCGCACAGGCGGTCGCAGCCGAGGACCGCCTCGCATACGCCGAGCCGGCGCAGTGGTTCTTTCCGGTGCGCCACCTGCTCGGCGCGCAGCTGCTCATCGCGCAGCAGCCCGCACAGGCCGAGCGCGTTTACCGCGAAGACCTGCGACGCAATCCCGAAAACGGCTGGGCACTGTACGGTTTGGCCGCAGCGCTGCGTGCGCAGGGCAAGAGCGCGGCCGCGGCGCGCATCAGCCAGCAGTTCGCAACCGCCTGGCGGCACGCCGACGTGCGCCTGGTCGGCTCGGCGTTCTGGTTCGCAGGCGTCGACCGTACCAGCTGCGAGTGTCAGCGCGCCGACCTCACGCGAGCGGCAGGCGGGTCGTGAACTTCTTGGTGCGCAGCACGAAGCTGGTATTGACCGAGCGCACCGCAGCCAGCTGCAGCAGCTGCGTCGAGAGGAAATGCTCGTACGCCTCCATGCTGGCGGCGACGATGCGCAGCAGGTAGTCGTTGGCACCGCTCATGGAATGACACTCGAGCACTTCCGCCCGCTCTTTGACCAGCTGATCAAACTGGCGCACCGATTCCGGGTGGTGATTCTCGAGCGACACGAGGGCGTAGGCGAGGATCGGCAGCCCGATGCTCGGCGCCCGCAGCAGCGTCGCGTAGCCTGCGATGAAGCCCGCCTGCTCGAGGCGGCGCAGCCGCCGCCAGCAGGGTGCCGCCGACAGCCCCACGCGCTTGGCGAGCTCCTGGTTGGAGATGCGCGCATCTGCCTGCAGCTCCTCGAGGATGCGGCGGTCGAGCCGATCAAGCGGTTTCACCGGCATGGCGGATTTTCCCAGTCAGGCAAGAATATTGCCAAAACTTGGTGGTAACGGGCAATCACAGCAATGTAATTGCACGGGGACGGGCATAAACTGCCTGATCATTTTGCCGAAAGTAGACTCATGACGGCATCCGTCAGTGCCCGCCCGAACTCCCTCCCTCCCTCGGCGGTCGCGGCGGCGCCGGAGTTGCAGCCGGACTGGCGTCGGGTGGTGAGGCTGCTGCAGGCCTCGCGTTTCCTCGATGAGATCGAGGAGACGCGCCTGGTGCCCGAGCGCAAGGTGCTCTATCAGTTCTCAGCGCGCGGGCACGATCTGGCGCAGATTCTGCTCGGCCTGCAGCTCACCGATGCGCACGATGGCGTGACGGTGTACTACCGCTCGCGGCCGCTGATGCTCGCACTCGGCGTGACTTTGGAGGACGCCGCCGCAGGTCCCCTGGCGCGCACCGGCTCCTTCAGCGGCGGACGCGACATTGGCGTGGTGTTCAATCACCCGGGGCGCGACGCCCCGACGGTGCTGCCGGCCTGCGGCGGAGTCGGCGCGCAGTACACCCCCGCGGCCGGCTGGGCGCAGGCGATCCGCTACCGCCACGAGACACTGCACGAGCCCGCCTATGCGCGCAGCATCGCCGTGGTGCTGGGCGGGGATGCCTCCACCGCCACCAACGGCTTCTGGGCCGCGCTCAACATCGCCACCACACTGCGGTTGCCGATGCTGTTCTACATCGAGGACAACGGCTACGGCATCTCGGTGCCCGCCGAGCTGCAGACCCCCGGCGGCAACATCCTCGCCAATCTGCGCTCGTTCGCCGGACTGGCACTCTTGGAGGGTGATGGCGCCGAACCGCGCGCGGCCGCGCAGCTCACGCAGCGCGCGGTGGCGCAGGTGCGCGAGTCGCGCGCGCCGCTGTTGCTGCGGCTCACCGTACCGCGACTGTCCGGTCACTCCGGTCAGGACACCCAGGCCTACAAATCGGCGGCGACCCTCGCCGAGGAGCACGCGCGCGATCCCCTCGGGCGGCTGCAGCAGTTACTGGTGCCGGCGCAGGTGAGCGAGGCCGAGTGGGCGCAACTCGCGCAGGGTGCGCGCGTTGCGGTCGAGGAGGCCGTAGCCGCCGCGCTGGCGCGGCCGCAGCCGGATCCGCGCGAGCTCACGGCCCACGTGTTCTCAGGGCCGGGGGCGCTGCAGCAGCAGGGCGGCCTCGCGCCCGAGGGCAAGCGGTTGCCCGCCGGCAGCAGCGCCGCACAGCCCGCGGGCACGCGCATCAACATGCTGACGGCGATCCGCCGCACGCTCGAGGTCGAGCTCGGTGCGAATCCGCGCCTGCTGGTGTTCGGCGAAGACGTCGGACCCAAAGGCGGCGTCCACGGTGCCACCCTCGGGCTGCAGGAAAAGTTCGGCGCCGCGCGGGTGTTCGACACCAGTCTGTCAGAGGAAGGCATCATCGGCCGCGCCGTTGGCATGGCGCTCGCAGGCCTGCTGCCGGTTGCCGAAATCCAGTTCCGCAAATACGCCGATCCTGCCACCGAGCAGCTCAATGACTGCGGCACGCTGCGCTGGCGCACCGGCAACCGCTTCGCAGCGCCGCTGGTGGTGCGCATGCCGGGGGGCTTCTTCAAATGCGGGGATCCCTGGCACAGCCAGACCAACGAGGTGGCCTTTGTGCACAGCGTGGGCTGGCAGGTGGCCGTGCCCTCGAATGCGGAGGACGCCGTCGGACTGCTGCGTGCAGCGCTGCGCGGCAACGATCCGGTCATATTCTTCGAGCACCGCGCCATGCTGGACGGCGCCTGGGCACGTCGCCCGTATCCAGGCGATGATTTCATCGTGCCTTTCGGCGCGGCGCGCACCGTGCGCAGCGGCAGCGAACTCACCGTGGTGACCTGGGGGGCGATGGTCGAGCGCTGTCAGCAGGCCGCCGCGCTTTCGCACGTTGACGCCGAGGTACTGGATCTGCGTACTCTCTCCCCCTGGGATCGGGACGCAGTGCGCGCTTCCGTGGAAAAAACCCACCGCTGCCTGATCGTGCACGAGGACAACCTGAGCGCCGGATTCGGTGCCGAGATCGCCGCGATGCTGGCACAGGAATGCTTTTTCAGTCTGGAGGCGCCGCTCGAGCGGCTGGCGATGCCGGACATTCCGAGTCCGCACAGTCCGGTCTTGCTGGAGGCGGCGGTGCCGAGTGTGGCGCGCATCAGCGAGGCCATCCAGCGGATCGCCAGCCTGTGAGATTGACATGAGCTGGGTCGACATCCATGCACCGGCCGACGGCGAAGGCACCCGACTGCAGGTGCTGCGCTGGCTGAAGCAGGTGGGCGAGAGCGTCCTCGAGAATGAACCCCTGATCGAGATCGAGACCGACAAGGTCACCGTCGAAGTGGCGGCTCCCGCGAGCGGGGTGCTGCGCGAGATCCTCAAGCCCGAGCAGGCGGAGGTCCAGCCGGGTGAGCTGCTCGGACGGCTGGACGGCGCAGCGGCAGAGTCCGCGACGGCAGACAGCGGGACCTGGGCGCGCTTGCCGGCGCTCAAAGAGGCGGCACTCGCAGCGCCCGCAACCGCGGCCTCACCGGCCGCACTGAGTGCGGGTGCGGCTTTGAGTCCCGCTGTGCGGCGGCTGCTGGCCGAACACGGCCTCGACGCTGCCCAGGTGCGCGGCAGCGGTCCGGGCGGCCGCATCCTGGTGCAGGACGTGCTGCACGCGGCGGGCGAGGGCCACAGCGCCCCGGCACGCCCGGCGCCGCCGCCCGCGCCAGCGCCCGCGCCGCTGGCAGTGCCCGGGCCGGGCACGCTGTCCGAGGTTCGGCACGTGCCGCATCCTCCCATGCGCCGGCGGATCGCCGAGCACATGGTGCAGAGCCTGCTGCACACCGCGCCGCACGTCACCACCGTGTTCGAGGCCGACATGAGCGCAGTGCTGCGTGATCGCGAACGCTGGCGCGCGGAGTGCGCACGCCGCGGGGCGCCGCTCACGCTCACGGCCTATTTCGTCCAGGCGAGCGTGGCGGCGATCCGCGCGGTGCCCGAAGCCAACAGCCGCTGGACCGACACGGCGCTGGAGATCTATACGGCGATGCACATCGGCATCGGCACCGCCGTGGAGGGCACCGGGCTCGTCGTGCCCGTGCTGCACGATGCGCAGGCCCTCGATCTGTTTGAGACCGCCCGCGCCCTGGACGAGCTCATCACGCGCGCACGCGCCGGCAAGCTCACGCCCGCCGACGTGCGCGGCGGCACCTTCACCATCTCCAATCACGGGGTCAGCGGCAGTCTGCTGGCCGCCCCCATCATCATCCATCAGCCGCAGGCGGCAATTCTCGGCATCGGCAAACTGGAACGGCGTGCCGTCGTGGTGGGTTCCGGCGCGCAGGAGCAGATCGTGGTGCAGCCACGCTGTTACGTGACGCTGACGCTCGATCACCGCGTCATGGACGGCCATCAGGCCAATCATTTCATGCAGACCTTCGTGCAGCGGCTGGAGCAGTGGCCGCAGTAGGCGCCGGTGAGCGCGAACCCATCGAAAGCGCCGGTGAGGACGAGCTGCGCGCGCTGCAGCTCACGCGCCTGCAGTGGTCACTGCAGCACGCCTACCAGCACGTGCCGGCCTACCAGGAGAAATGCGCGCGCGCGCGCGTGCAGCCCGCCGACCTGAGGACGCTCGAGGACCTGCGCCACTTTCCCTTCACCACCAAGGAAGACCTGCGGCGCAACTATCCGTTCGGCATGTTCGCCGTGCCGCGCAGCGAAGTGCTGCGCCTGCACGCCTCCAGCGGCACCACCGGCCAGCCGACCGTGGTCGGGTATACGCGCAGCGACCTGGCGAACTGGGCGCAGCTGGTGGCGCGCTCGCTGCGGGCCGCCGGCGCGCGCCGCGGCGACCGGGTGCATATCGCCTACGGCTACGGCCTGTTCACCGGCGGACTCGGCGCGCATTACGGCGCGGAGCTGCTCGGCTGCAGCGTGGTGCCGATGTCCGGCGGGCAGACCGAGAAGCAGGTGCAGCTGATCTGCGATCTCGAGCCGGACATCATCATGGTGACCCCGTCCTACCTGCTGGCGATCGCCGACGAGTTCGCGCGTCAGGGGCGCGATCTGGCGCGCAGCACGCTGCGCATCGCGCTGTGCGGCGCCGAACCCTGGAGCGAGGCGATGCGGGCGCAGATCGAGGCGCGCGCCGGACTTGAGGCGCTCGATATCTACGGGCTGTCCGAGGTCATGGGGCCGGGCGTGGCGAGTGAATGTATCGAAACCAAGGACGGACCGGTGATCTGGGAGGACCATTTCTATCCGGAGATCGTCGACCCGCATGGCGATGCGGTGCTGCCCGAGGGCGCCCGCGGCGAGCTGGTGTTCACCTCGCTCACGAAAGAGGCGCTGCCGATCATTCGCTACCGCACGCGCGATCTGAGTGCGCTGCTGCGCCCGACGGCACGCCCGATGCGCCGCATGGCGCGCATCAGCGCGCGCAGTGACGACATGCTGATCGTGCGCGGCGTCAACGTATTTCCGAGCCAGATCGAGGAGCTGGTGTTGGCGGTGGCCGGGCTCACGCCCCACTACCAGCTCGAGCTGACGCGCAGCGGGGCGCTGGACGAGCTGACGGTGCTCGCCGAGTCCGGCGCCGGCGTCGACGCGGATGAGGCGTTGCGCGCGCGCCTGGAGGGCGAGCTGCGCGCGCGTATCAAGGCCCTGATCGGCGTCAGTGTGCGCGTGCGCGTGGTGCCGCCGGGACAGATTGAGCGCTCGAGCGGCAAGGCGCGGCGGGTGATCGACAAGCGCGCAGCGCGCTAACGCGCCCACGCCACGGCGCGTGCCTTCAGCGCAGACGCGCTTCGGCGATGCGCTGCGCGAGTGCGCTCAGATCTGTCGGCAGCTGCGCGCGCGGCTGGCTGCGCGTCCGCAAGCCCTGCCGTGGCACCGCCCGCACCACCGCCGCGGCGACCATCAGTGTCAGCACGGTGCACAGAAGCGCGAGCTTTACCAACACCCAGCCACCCCGCGAGCCCGACAAGAACCCCGCCTAGATGACGCATTCGCCGCTCCAATCCGGACAGTCACGCATAACCTTTTGATTTTAGTTAAATCAGCGCACCTGGCGTGCGGACTCCGGAAACAATGGACGGGTATCGTGCGCTGCCTCTATAAGGGAGCCGGGGGTCCTGATGGCAGAGATGACCGAACTACTGCGGGCCGCAAGCGCCGGTGACGAGGGCGCCTCGCAGCGGCTATTCGCCCTCATGTACGACGAGCTGAAACGTCTGGCGCACTCCAGCCTGCGCAAGCGCGGCCATCCCGCAGAGCTGGATACCACCTCGCTGGTGCACGAGAGCTTCGTTCGCCTCGCCGGCAATGAGCTGCACACCCCGGCAGACAAGCGCGCCTTCTATGCCTACATCAGCAAGGTCATGCGCAGCGTGGTGCTGGATGCCGTGCGCGAGCGCGACGCCCTGAAGCGCGGCGGCGATCAGGTGTTCGTGACGCTGACCACCGGGGTGGCCGAGCGGCCGCTCGATGGCGCCCAGCTGCTCGCCATCGATGACGCGCTCACTGCGCTTGGTAACCTCGCTCCGGATCTGAAGGAACTCATCGAGATGCGTTATTTCGGCGGACTGACACTGGCGGAAACCGGGGAGCTCCTCGGCAAGTCTGCGCGCACGGTGCAGCGCGACTGGGAGAAGGGACGCCTGCTGCTTCAGCGGCTCATCGAAGAGACCTGAAGCGGCCGGCGCGAGGTGGAGCTGCGCCTGTGCGACTGAGAGATCTGAGCGCATCGCAGTACGCGCGCGTCTCGGTACTGCTCGACCGCGCGCTGGAGCTCGAACCGGCGGCGCGCGAGGCCTGGCTGACCGGACTTGAGCTCAAGGATCCTGATGCGGTGCCGGTGCTGCGTGCGTTGTTTGCCGCGCGCGAGCACTCCCAACCCGTGCCGGAAACGCACGCGGAGCTGCTGCGCGTCATGGCGGCGGCCGGCGAAAGTGATGCGGCGCTGATCGGCAAGCGCTTCGGACCCTACCGGGTGCTCTCGCTGCTGGGCCGCGGCGGCATGGGGAGCGTGTGGCTGGCGGAACGCGTGGATGGTCTGTTCGCGCGCCAGGTGGCGCTCAAACTGGTGTCCGCGGCGCTCATGGGCAAGGTGGTTCTGGAGCGCCTGGCGCGCGAGCGCGAAATTCTCGGCAGCCTCACGCACGCCCACATCGCGCGGCTGCTGGATGCCGGTTTTGCCGAGGACGGCCAGCCCTATCTGGCGCTCGAGTACGTGGACGGCATCCCGCTGACCAGCTACTGCGATGCACAGCGGCTGACGGTGAGCGCGCGCCTGCAGTTATTCCGCCAGGTGCTCGGCGCGGTGCAGTATGCGCACGCTCACCTGGTGATTCACCGCGACCTCAAGCCCTCCAACATCCTGGTGAGCGCCGACGGTCAGGTGCATCTGCTGGATTTTGGCATTGCCAAACTTCTGACCGAGGGGGAGGCGAAGGAAACGCAGCTGACGCAGATCGGGGGCCGGGCGCTGACGCCCGATTACGCTGCCCCGGAGCAGATCCTGGGCGTACCCATCACCACGGCCGCGGACGTGTACGCGCTCGGGGTGATGCTCTACGAACTGTTGACGGGCGAGCGGCCGTACAAGCTCAAGCGCGACTCGCGCGGTGCGCTGGAAGAGGCCATCCTGCAGGTCGAGCCGGTGGCGCCGAGTCAGGCGCCGATCGCTGAAGCGGCCGCGTTCGCGCGCGGCAGCAGTGCCAAGCGCCTGGCCCGATCGCTGCGCGGCGATCTCGACACCATCACACTCAAGGCGCTGAAGAAGTCGCCGCAGCAGCGCTACCCGACGGTGGACGCCTTCGGCGAGGATCTCGGGCGTTACCTGCGGGGCGAGGCGGTGCGCGCGCAACGTGACAGCGTGACCTACCGCGCGGCGAAGTTCGTGCGTCGCCACTGGGTGGGCATCGCGGTCACGAGCGCGCTGATTGTGACGCTTGCGGGCGGGCTGGCGGCGACCAGTTACGAGGCGCGCGTGGCCGCGCGACAGCGCGATGCGGCGCTGCAGGCGCAGTTGCGCTCGCTGACGCAGACGGCGGCGGCTCGCCTCAAGGACGGCGACGTGCCGCAGGCGATGGACATCATCCTCGAAGTGTTGCCGCACCGGGGCACGGCGAACTACAGCCCGGAGGCGCTCAGCGTGTTCCAGGAGGCGCGCGTCGCGGATGCCCAGGAGGTCGGCATCAGCGGCCCGGCGGACGTGTGGTTCGTGGCCTTCTCGCCCCAGGGCGATCGCATCGTGACCGCCACCGATGACCGCCTGGCGCATGTCTACGATGCCGCCTCCGGCAGACAGCAGCAGCTGTTGACCGGACACGCCGGCAGAGTCTGGTCCGCAAGCTTCTCACCCGATGGCACCCGCATCGTCACTGCATCGGCCGACAAGACCGCGCGCATCTGGGACGCCGCCAGCGGCCGGACGCTGCAGGTGCTCGCCGGTCATGCGGACACGGTCGAAGCGGCGGTGTACTCACCCGACGGCCGCACGCTCGCCACCGCCTCGGCCGATCGCACCGCGGCGCTGTGGGATGCGGCGAGCGGGCGACAGCTGCGCCTGTTCAGTGGGCATACCAATCGGGTGATCGCGGTCGCGTTCTCGCCCGACGGGGCGCGCCTGGCGACCGCTTCGACCGATGCCAGCGCGCGCGTCTGGGACGTGGCGAGCGGCCACACACTGCTGAGGCTCGTGCACCCCGCACAGGTTACCTCCGTGGCGTTCTCGGCCGATGGCGCGCGGCTGATCACCGGCTGCGACGACCGGCGTGCACACGTCTGGGACCTCGCGAGCGGACAGCAGACCGAGCAGCTGAACGGACACACCGATCCGGTGGTGGCGGCGCTGTTCTTCCCCGACGGCACGCGCGCGGTCACCGCCTCGACCGACCGCACCGCGCGCCTCTGGGATCTGGGCACCGGTGAGGCAGTACGCGTGCTGCGCGGTCACCGCGACCGGGTCGAGTCGGTCGCGCTGGCCCCCGATGGCCGGCGGCTGGCGACGGCCTCAGACGATAAGACCACGCGCATCTGGAATCTGGCGCCGGAGCCGGCGCTGCTGCTCAGCGGTCACAGCGATCGGGTGACCTATGCGAGTTTCTCACCCGACGGACTGCGCGTGGTGACCGCCTCCGATGACAACAGCGCACGCCTGTGGGATGCCGCGAGCGGCGCGGAGCTGCGGCGCTTCGTCGGCCACTCCGGCCACTTGTTCTGCAGTGTGGTCTCGCCCGATGGCCGCCTGCTGCTCACCACCAGCGCCGACAAAACCGCGCGCCTGTGGGACATCGCCAGCGGGCGCGAGCTGCGCACGCTCGCCGGGCACAGCGATTGGGTGTCCTCGGCTGCGTTCTCTCCGGACGGCCGCCAGCTCGTGACCGCCTCGTTCGACAGCTCGGCGCGCCTGTGGGATGTCGGCAGCGGGCAACTGCTGCGCGAGCTCAAGGGTCACAGCGACGGTCTGTGGTTCGCAGCTTTCTCCGCCGACGGCGCGCGCATCGTGACCGCCTCGCGCGATCGCACCGCGCGCATCTGGGAGACCGCAAGCGCGCGACCGCTCGCGGTTCTGAGTGGTCACACTGATCAGGTATTCGGCGCCGCCTTTGCCGCCGACGGGCGGCGGATCGTCACCGCCTCCGATGACAAGACCGCGCGCATCTGGGACGCCGCCAGCGGGCGCGAGCTGCTGCGGCTGGTCGGCCACGAGGAAGGCGTGGTATCGGCGATGTTCTCGCCCGACGGCCGCCGCGTGGTCACCGCCTCGACCGACAAGACCGCGCGTATCTGGGACGCCGCCAGCGGCACGCAGCTCAAACTGTACGCCGGGCATGGTGATCATGTGAGCTTCGCGGCTTTCTCGCCGGATGGCGCGCGCGTCGTCTCCTCATCCGATGATTTCACCGCGCGGGTGTGGGATACGCGCACACTGCCGGTGGCAGTGCAGATCAGCTGGGCACAGGCCGCGCAGTTCGATCCGCTCTCGGACACCGACCGCTATCAGCTGGGACTCGCCGCGCGCGCAGACGCGCCGCGCTGGCCCGCCGAGCGTTCGCGCTGCGACAGCGCCGCGGCTGCACCCTACGATCCCGACCGGCGTGCAGGCGGGGTGATGCTCGAGCAGCTCGCCACCGATATCGCGCTGGCCGCCTGCCAGCAGCCGGCGGATGATGCGCCGCTCGCCGAGGCGCGCCGCCGCTACCAGCTGGGGCGCGCGCGCATGGCAGCCGGCGATGTCGTGGCGGCGCGCCAGGAGTTTGAGGCCGCGGTGCAGGCCGGCTACCGCAGTGCGCGCATCGAGCTCGCCATGCTGTTGAGTCAGCCGGGGAGCGCGCAGCTCGATGTGCCGCAGACGCTGACTCTCTACCGGCAAGCCTGGAACGATGGCATCAGCATCGCAGGTTTCGAGCTCGGCAGACTGTACGAGGCGGGCGTCCCCGGGGCCGGCGCCAACCACCTGAGCGCGGATCCGGAGCAGGCCGCCGCCTGGTTCCGCAAAGCGGCCGCGGCCGGACAACCGCATGCTCTGGCACACCTGGGCGAACAGGCCGAAGCTGCCTCAGTGGCGGCTGCGAGCATGCAGCGGCGTAATGTGCTGCTGCTAGAGGCGTTCGACGACTATGCCGCCGCCGCCGAGCAGGCGGCGCGCGCGGATTGGCCGGAAGAGTCCTGGCGCTTGTGGCGCTATCGGCGTGCTTCGCTTGCGCACCTGCTGGCGCACGCCGGGCTCGCGCAGCAAGTCGCCGAGGCTTACCAGCGGGTCACCGGCGGCTAGTGCCGATGCCGCCGAAGCGCGCGTAGCTGGAACGCTGCGCGGCCGGCAGCGCGCGCGTCAGCCTGCGGGCGCAGGCTGACAGATGACTCTCCGCGGGAAAAAACAGCCGTGCATACAGCCGCCGGCACAGTTGATAGGCCGCCGTGCCGACCCAGGCGGGCGGCAGCAGTGGTGCTGGCAGCAGCGGATCGCGCAGATGGATTTTGCGGTATTCGTGGATCAAGAGCGTCCGCAGCAGGAACGCGGTGCGCGGCTCAAGGCCGGGCTGCTCCAGCAGCGGCTCGAGCGGTCCGAAATGCCGCAGAAAGCGCCGGTAGCTGCGCGCGAGCTCGCCTAGGTCCCAGCCGCGGGCCGCAAGGTCGCGGTCGCCGGCGAGGCCGCCGCCGAGGCCGCGCAGCACAGCCACTGCGCCGGCGACGTGCTGACCGCGCAGCCAGGCGCGCGCCTGCCGCGGCGTACAGCCCGGATGCGCGAACAATGCCGGCTGCAACTGTCCGAAGCCGAGCCAGCGCAGCGTCTCGCGCAGCTCGCGGCGCGGGCCGCCTGCGGCAGGCAGCAGTAGCAGCGTCCAGCGGCCGTTCCAGGCGCGCGGCGCCGCCGCGTAAATGCGTCGTGTGGCCTCGCGAAAGCGGCGCGCGCCGCGCACCGTGAGGCGGTACTCGCTGCGCCGCCCGCTGCGGCGCGCCACCAGCCAGCCCTCGTGCGCCAGTCGTGCCACCGAGGTGCGTACCAGGCGTTCGGTGAGGCCAAAAGGGGCGGCGAGGCGGATCAGACTGCTGAGCGTCGCGGCGCCGCCGCGCGGGGCGATGGCGTCGCCGAAGATCGTGATCAGTAACGAGCCGGCGCGCAGCGGCCGCTGCGCGCGGAACTGCCGCAGCAGGACCCGGACCGGGGGCGGCAGCGCGGCGCTAACGGGGCGTTTCATGCCGGCAAATTGTGACACAAGAAAATCTATCAATATGATAATCTTGTGTCACATCGGGGGCGATTACGGCGGCAGGTGTCCCATGTATACCCAGGCGCTCGACAGCCATGGCAAGGAGCCGGTCGCGGCCGGCGAGCCCGGCAGCGCGGCGGCGCACTTCCAGCAACGCATCGATGCCGACGACAAGATCGAGCCCAAGGACTGGATGCCCGATGCCTATCGCAACACGCTGATTCGCCAGATTTCACAGCACGCCCACTCGGAGATCGTCGGCATGCTGCCGGAGGGCAACTGGATCAGCCGTGCGCCGAGCCTGAAGCGCAAGGCGGTGCTGATCGCCAAGGTGCAGGACGAGGGCGGCCACGGCATGTATCTGTACAGCGCCGCCGAGACCCTTGGCATCTCGCGCGCCGAGATGTTCGAGCAGCTGTTGTCCGGGGCGGCCAAGTACTCGAGCATCTTCAACTACCCGACCCTCACCTGGGCGGACGTTGGCGCCATCGGCTGGCTGGTCGACGGCGCCGCGATCATGAACCAGATCCCCATCTGCCGCTGCTCCTATGGTCCGTATGCGCGCGCCATGGTGCGCATCTGCAGGGAGGAGAGCTTTCACCAGCGGCAGGGGTTCGAGATCATGTTGGTGCTGGCACAGGGCAGCCAGACGCAGCGCGCCATGGCGCAGGACGCGCTCAACCGCTGGTGGTGGCCGTCGCTGATGATGTTCGGGCCGGGCGATTCCGACTCCAAGCACACCGCCCAGTCGATGCGCTGGAAGATCAAACGCTTCAGCAACGATGAACTGCGCCAGAAGTTCATCGATATCACGGTGCCGCAGGCGCATTTCCTCGGCCTCACTCTGCCCGACAACGAGCTGCGCTGGGACCAGGCGAGCCAGCACTATCACACCGGTCCGATCGACTGGAGCGAATTCAACGCGGTGCTGAAGGGCGATGGTCCCTGCAATCGCGAACGTCTGGCGGCACGCCGCGCCGCCTACGAGCAGGGTCAGTGGGTGCGCGATGCCGCCGCCGCCCATGCCGCGAAAGAACTGCAGCGCGCCAGCGCGCTTGCCTCACCGGAGCCCCATCCATGAGTCCAGACTGGCCGCTGTTCGAAGTGTTCATCCGCTCGCGCGCCGGACTCGAGCACAAACACGTCGGCAGCGTGCACGCCGCCGATGCGCGCATGGCGGTCGAGCACGCACGCGATGTCTACACCCGCCGCCAGGAGGGGGTCAGCATCTGGGTGGTGCGCTCGGCGGACATCACGGCTTCCGACCCGCAGGAGGCGGATGCGCTGTTCGAGCCGGCGCGCGACAAGATTTACCGCCACCCGACTTTCTATGCGATTCCCGATGAGGTGAAGAACCTGTGAACGCGACGCTGCCGGCGGTGGGCGAAGAGCGGCAGGCGCGCTGTCGCTACGTGCTGCGTCTCGGCGACAGCGCGCTGGTGCTCGCGCAGCGTCTGTCGGCATGGATCGGCCACAGCCCGGCGCTGGAAGAGGACCTCGGACTCGCCAACCTGGCGCTCGATCTCATCGGCCAGGCGCGGCTCTTGCTCAGCTACGCCGGCGAGCTCGAAGGCCGCGGGCGCGAGGAGGATGCGCTCGCGTTCCTGCGCGAAGCGCCGGAATTCATGAGTCTGACGCTCGCCGAACAGCCGAACGGGGATTTCGGCCAGACGATCGTGCGGCAGTGGCTCATTGACTGCTGGCAGCTGGAGATCTACGCGGGGCTGACGGCTTCGGCTGACGAACGGCTGGGGGCCATTGCCGCCAAGGCACTCAAGGAGACGCGCTACCACCACCGCTTCAGCAGCAGCTGGCTGATCCGCCTCGGCGATGGCACCGACGAGAGCCACCGGCGCGTGCAGCATGCGCTCGATGAACTGTGGCGCTTCACCGCGGAGCTGTTTGCCGCGGACGAACTCGACACGCGCATGCAGCTCGCCGCAGTCGCCCCGGATCTGGCGGCTGCTGCCGTACGCTGGTCGGCGCAGGTCGATGCCGATCTGAGCGCGGCGACCCTGGTGCGCCCGCCGACAACGCCCTACCCGTGGCACGGCAAACGCGGCGTGCACACCGAACACCTGGGCCATCTGCTGGCGGAGATGCAGCACCTACCGCGCGCCTATCCGGGTGCGCACTGGTGAAACGCAGGTGAGCGCCGTGTCCATGATTGCCGCCGGCCGCGCCGAGCGCGAGCAACAGGTGTGGGCGCTGCTCGCGGCCGTGCCCGATCCGGAGATCCCGGTCCTCAGCATCGTCGATCTCGGCATCGTGCGTCACGTACGCGCCGCGGACGGCGAACCGGTGCGCGTCGGACTGACGCCGACATACGCCGGCTGTCCGGCGACCGAGGTGATCCGTGCAAGCGTGCGCGCGGCGCTCACCGCCGGCGGCTTCGCGGATGCGCTGCTCGAACAAGTGCTCGCGCCGCCCTGGAGCAGCGACTGGCTGAGCGCTGCGGGACGCGCCAAGCTCACCGCCTACGGCATTGCCCCGCCCGAGCAGGCGGTCACGAGCGTGCGCCGGCTGTGGCAGGCGCCAGCGGTCAGCTGCCCGCGCTGCGGCAGCCGCGCGAGCGAGCAGCTGAGTGAGTTCGGCTCCACGCCGTGTAAGGCGCATTACCGCTGCCGTGACTGCCGCGAGCCGTTCGACTACTTCAAGTGTCTGTGAAATGCTGAAGTTCCACTCGCTGGAAGTCGCGCAGGTCTCGCCCGATGCGGAGGATGCCGTGGCGATCGCGCTCACGGTGCCGCAGGAGCTGCGCGCCGAGTATCGTGGCAGTGCCGGTCAGCACGTGGTGGTGCGCACCCTGGTCGGCGGCGAAGAGACGCGCCGCACCTACTCGCTGGTAAGTGCGCCCGGCGAGTGGCCGCTGCGCATCGTGCCGCGGGTGCACGCCCACGGCCGCATGTCGCGCCATCTCGCCGAAGAAGTGCGTGCCGGAGATCTCTTGGACGTGCTGCCGCCGAACGGCAGCTTTATCGTGCGCGCCGCGGCAGTGAGCGGCGCCACCTACGTGGCTTTCGCCGCCGGCTGCGGCATCACACCGGTGCTGGCGGTGATCCGCGCATTGCTCGCCGGCGGCGCGGCGCGCGTGCTCTTGTTCTACGGTAACAGTGGCAGCGCACGCACGATGTGCCTGGAGGAGCTGCTCGCTCTAAAGGACCAGTACCTGCGGCAGCTGTCGCTGCACTTCGTGATGAGCCGCGAGCCGCAGGAGGTCGAGCTGTACAACGGCCGCATCGATGCGGCGCGCGTGCAACAGTTCGCCGCGCAGCTGTTCGCCGTCGCGCAGGTGAGTGAATTCTTCGTCTGCGGTCCGGGCGACATGATCGAGCAGGTCAGTGGCGCGCTACGGGCGCTGGGGGCGGACGCCACGCGCATTCACAGCGAACATTTCACCAGCGCCACGACCGAGGAAGCGGCCCCGGGCCCAGCCCGGGCCGCGGCGGCCCCGGCGGCTTCGGCAGGCGCGAACCTCGCCGAGGTCACCATTCTCATGGACGGGCGTCGCCGCAGCTTCAGCATGACCATGGGGGAGGAGACGGTACTGGATGCGGCGGCGCGCGCCGGAGTGGAGCTGCCGTTCTCCTGCCGTGCCGGCGTGTGCTCCACCTGTCGTACCAAGGTCATCCGCGGCGCGGTGACGATGGCGCAGAATTATGCGCTCGAAGACTGGGAGCTCGAACAGGGCTATGTGCTCGCCTGCCAGGCGCGCGTCACGACGCCGATTCTTGAGCTCGATTACGACGAGAAGTGACCTGCGGCGCAGCGCCGCCTCAGAACCCACGGAGCCACTGCGGTGAGTTATCAGCACATCCTGTTCAGCAGCGACGCGGGCGTCGCGCGCCTGACTTTCAACCGGCCCGAGCGCCTCAACAGTTTCAATGGCGCCATGCATAGCGAAGTCGCCGCCGCGTTGGCGCTGGTGCGCGACTCGGCCGCGCGCGTGCTGGTGATCAGCGGCGCCGGCCGCGGCTTCTGCGCCGGTCAGGACCTCAATGACCGTGCGGTGGCCCCGGGCGGCGCCGCGCCCGATCTGGCCGACTCCATCGAGCGCCACTACAAGCCGCTGGTACTCGCACTGCGCGCGCTGCCGCTACCGGTGATCGCCCAGGTGAACGGCGTGGCCGCCGGCGCCGGCGCCAACATCGCGCTCGCCTGCGATCTGGTGATCGCGGCGCGCTCGGCGAGCTTCGTGCAGGCGTTCGCCAAGCTCGGACTGGTGCCGGATTCCGGCGGCACCTGGTTCCTGCCGCGACTGGTGGGCAGCGCACGCGCCATGGGACTGGCGCTACTGGCGGAGAAGCTGAGCGCTGAGCAGGCGGCCCAGTGGGGCCTGATCTGGCGCTGCGTCGAGGACGCTGAACTCGCCGCCGTGGTCGATGCGCTCGCGCGCCAGCTGGCCTCGGCACCCACGCGCGGGCTGGCGCGCACCAAGCAGGCGCTCTACGAGGGCCTGGGCCGCACACTGCCACAGCAGCTCGACGTCGAGCGTGATTATCAGGGCGAACTCGGCCGCAGCGCTGACTATGCCGAAGGCGTCGCTGCCTTCGCCGAGAAGCGCGCGCCGCGCTTTCTCGGCAAGTGAGTGGCGCGTGAGTGAGTTGCCGCTGCAGGCCGAAGAGCGCGCGCGGCGCGCCGCGCAGGCGCTGTACGAGCGCGACCACGCCTCGCAGGCGCTCGGCATACGCCTGCAGAGTGCGGCGCCCGGCCGCGCACAGGTGGCCATGAGTGTGCGCGCCGACATGCTCAACGGCCACGGCAGCTGTCATGGCGGGCTGGTGTTCGCGCTCGCCGACAGCGCCTTCGCCTTCGCCTGCAACTCACACAACGAGGCGACCGTGGCGGCGGCCGCGGCCATCGATTTCCTGAGCGCGGCGCGCGCAGGCGATGAGCTCACGGCCGAGGCGCGCGAGCTGTGGCGCACGCACCGTAACGGTATTTACGAGGTGACGGTGGTCAACCAGCACGGCGAGCGTATCGCGCTGTTTCGCGGACGCTCCTACCGTGTCAACGGTGCAGTAGTGAGCGAGGAGTGAGCAACATGCAGCTGGAGAGCTTCATTGCCGGCCGCTGGCAGGCGGGCAGCGGCGCCGCCGGGGTCGCATTGCGCGATGCCAGCAGCGGCGAGGTCATCGCCCGGGCCGGCGCCGCGGAGCTGGACAGCGCCGCGCTGCTCGCGCACGTGCGCACGGTCGGCGGCCCGAATCTGCGCGCGCTGACGTTCCACGAGCGCGCCGCACTCCTCAAGTCCCTCGCACGCCTGCTGACCGAGCACAAGGACGAGTTTTACGCGCTCTCCTACGCCACCGGGGCGACCAAAGGCGATTCCTGGATCGACATCGACGGCGGCATCAGCACCCTGTTCGTGTACGCCAGCAAGGGGACGCGCGAGCTGCCCAACAGCCGGGTGTACCTCGATGGGACAGTGGAGGCGCTCTCCAAGAACGGCACCTTCATCGCGCAGCATGTATGTGTGCCGCTGGAGGGCGCGGCGGTCCATATCAATGCCTTCAATTTCCCGGTGTGGGGCATGCTGGAGAAGCTGGCTCCGAGCCTGCTGGCGGGCGTGCCGGCGATCGTCAAGCCCGCGACGCAGACCAGTTACCTCACCGAGCGCGTGTTCCGCCGCATCATCGAATCCGGCATCCTGCCTGAGGGCGCCGTGCAGCTGATCTGCGGCGGAGTGGGCGATCTGTTCGAGCAGCTCACCTGCCAGGACCTGGTCGCCTTCACCGGCTCGGCTGCCACCGCGCGCAAGCTGCGCACCCATCCAACGGTGATCGCCAATGCCGTGCGCTTCACCGCCGAAACCGACTCGCTCAACTGCTCGATCCTCGGACCCGATGCCGCCGCAGGCGGCCCCGAACTCGAGCTGTTCGTGCGCGAAGTGGTGCGCGAGATGACGGTCAAGGCCGGGCAGAAATGCACCGCCATCCGCAGGGCGATCGTCCCGGTGAGTGGCGCCGCTGCCGTGCAGGAGGCGCTGCGCGCGGCACTCGCTGCGATCGTCACGGGTGATCCGCGTCAGGAGACCGTGCGGATGGGGCCGCTGGCATCGCTCGCGCAGCGGCGCGAGGTGCTGGAGCAGCTCGGCCAGCTGACGCGCGAAGCCGAACTCATCTGCGGCGGCGCGGGCGCAGCCCGGCCGCTCGGCGCCGACGCCGAGCGCGGCGCGTTCATGGCACCGACACTGCTCCACTGCCGCAACCCCGGCGGCGCACACGCGGTTCACTCGGTCGAGGCGTTCGGCCCGGTGTGCACGCTGGTGCCGTATGCGAACGTCGCCGAGGCGATCGCCCTGGCGCGGCGCGGCGGCGGCAGCCTGGTCGGCTCCATTTTCAGCGCCGATGATGCCGTGGCCGCCGCGCTGGTGCTGGGGCTCGCGCCTTACCACGGCCGTATCGTCGTGGTGAACCGTGATTGCGCGCGCGAGTCCACCGGGCATGGCTCACCGCTGCCGCACCTGGTGCACGGCGGCCCGGGACGTGCGGGCGGTGGTGAGGAGCTGGGTGGCATCCGCGGGGTGATGCATTACCTGCAGCGCACCGCGCTGCAGGGCAGCCCCGAGCTCGTCCGCCAGGTGACCGGCCGCTGGGTGAAAGGCGCGCGCGAACTTGATCCGGGCGTCCACCCGTTCCGCAAGCCGTTCGGCGAGCTGGCCATCGGCGATACCTTCAATTCGGCCGAGCGCACGGTCACGGTCGAGGACATCGAGCGTTTTGCCGAGCTCTCTGGTGATCGGTTCTACGCGCACATGGATGAAGCGCAGGCGGCACGCAATCCCCTGTTTGGCGGTCGGGTCGCGCATGGTTATTTTCTGGTGTCCGCGGCGGCCGGACTGTTCGTCGATCCGCCCTATGGGCCGGTGCTGGCGAACTATGGCATCGACGGACTGCGCTTCACCAAGCCGGTGAAGCCGGGCGACCGTATTAAGGTGCGACTCACCTGCAAAGAGAAATCGCTGCGCAGCGGCGCCGGCTACGGCGAGGTCCGCTGGGACACGGCCATCACTAATCAATTGGGCGAGAACGTTGCCAGCTACGACGTGCTGACGATGGTGAGCGAGCAGCGCGTGCCGGACGCAGCGGACGCATAGGCTCTCAGGGCGTGCCGAGGCGGAACGCGTGGCCGCGCGTGGAGACGGCCTTGACCAGCGCCCACACCGCAGCCCCCGGGCGCAGATCGAGCGCGCGGCGCGCTGCCTCGGTGATGCGCGCGAGCACCGTGGCACCGCCGACGTCGACCGACACGAGCACGCCACCGTAGGTGTCCGCGCTCACGGTGCTGACGCTGCCGGCGAGCGCGTTGCGCACGCTGAGACCTGCGACCGGCTGCAGCGCGAGGATCACATCCCGTGCCAGCAGCTGCACGCGCACGCGCGCGCCCGGCCTCACCTGCGCCAGACTCACCTGCAGGGTGGCGCTGCCGAGCGCGAGTTCGGCGCTGCCGCTGGCGGGGTCTGCGCGTGTCACCACACCCTCCAGCACTGCGCCCACGAGGTCCGGACCGATGATGGCCTGCAGCTCGGGCTGCAGACTCATCTGCTCCACGGTGCCCTGCGCCAGCACCTCGCCCGCGGCGAGCAACACCACGTGGGTGGCGAGCTGCAGGATTTCCTCGAACTGATGACTGACGTAGACGATGGGAATCGACAGGCGGTCGCGCAGCGCCTCCAGGTACGGTAGCACCTCTTCGCGGCGCGCCTGGTCGATCGATGCCAAGGGCTCATCGAGCAGCAGCAGCCGCGGCTGCGACAGCAGCGCGCGTCCGAGTGCCACGCGCTGGCGTTCGCCGCCGGAGAGCCGGCGCGGCCTGCGACCGAGCAGCGCCTCGAGCCCGAGCAGGCTCACCACCTCATCGAAGGCGATGATGCGCGGCACGCCGCGTGAGCGCCGCTCGCCGTAACGCAGATTTCCCTCCACGGTCAGATGCGGGAAGAGTCGCCCATCCTGGAACACGTAGCCCATGTGGCGCTGTTCCGGTGGCACCGCGATGGCGTGCGTGGTGTCGGTGAGAGTTGCACCGTTCAGGCGGATGCGACCCGCATCGGGCTGTAGCAGGCCCGAGATCAGGCTGACGAGCGTGCTCTTGCCGCTGCCCGAGCGGCCGAAGAGCGCGATGACACCCGGCGTCGGCAGGGCGAACTGTGCCGCGAGCGCGAAGGATCCGCGCTGCTTGCGCACACTCACCTCGAGCATTTCAGCCCCCGAGGTAGCGGCGCACGCGCCGCACCAGGAATTCGGAGGCGAGCAGTCCGAGCAGTCCCAGCGCAAACGACAGCAGGGCCAGCCGCAACGCCAAGGCGTCACCGCCGGGAGACTGCATGGCGGTATAGAGCGCGAGCGGCAGGGTGCGCGTCACCCCCGGCACGTTGGACGCAAAGGTGATCACCGCGCCGAATTCGCCCAGTCCCGCCGCAAACGCCGTCACGCCGCCCGCCAGGATCCCCGGCATCATCAGGAACAGCGTGATTGAGAAGAAGCGGTCCCATGGGCCGGCGCCGAGCGTACGCGCCGCCTCCTCAAGCCCGCGGTCGACGTTCTCGAGTGACAGGCGGATCGCCCGCACCATGAGCGGGAAGGTCATGACCGCAGTCGCGAGCGCTGCGCCTGCCGTGGTGAAGGCGAGCTGGATGCCGAAGTGTCGGTGGAGCCAGCCGCCGAGCGGGCCGCGGACGCCGAACAGCAGCAGCAGCGCGTAGCCGACCGCCACCGGCGGCAGCACCAGCGGCAGGTGTACGAAGGCATCGAGCAGGGTGCGCCCGAAAAACCGCGTGCGCGTCAGCAGCCATGCAGCGATCACCGCCAGCGGCAGACTGAAGCTGACGCTGAGTCCGGCAACCTCGAGGCTCAGCCGCAGCGCGTCAAGTTCGGCTGCGCTTACGGGGTCATTCATGCGGTAAGACGGCGGCAGTGCTGCGGGTTGCTGCCAACACTGTCTCACGGGAACGCCGCCCGGACCAGTGGTGCCGCAGGCGGGCAGGCGGCGCGCGCCGCGCCGGTGTCAGGCGACCAGTGCGCTGTGCAGGACGATGGCGCTGCGCGCCGGCGCTGCGAGCGCCGCGCCGGCGAGTCCTTGCTGCTCGAGCCATTCGCGGTTGAAAAGCCGCGACTGGTACTTGCCACCGCCGTCGCACAGCACTGTGACGACGGTGTGTCCGGGCCCCAGCTCACGGGCGACGCGTACCGCGGCAGCGACGTTGATGCCGCTGGTGCTGCCGAGGAACAGGCCTTCCTCGCGCAACAGCCGGTAGACGTTGCGCACCGACTCCGCATCCTCGATGTGCAGCGCATCGTCGATGGGCGCGCCGGCGAGATTGGCGGTAATGCGGCCGATGCCGATGCCTTCGGTGATCGAGCTGCTGCCGGTGGCCTGCAGGGTGCCGGTGCGCACGTAGGCGTACAGACTGCTGCCGGGCGGATCGGCGAGCACGCAGCGGATCGTGCGCCGGCGCGACTTGAGGTACTCGGCCACGCCGGCAAACGTGCCGCCGGTGCCGCAGGCGGCGACGAAGGCATCGATCCGTCCGGCAGTTTGCGCGTAGATCTCAGGACCGGTGCCGGCGAGGTGCGCCTCACGGTTGGCGGTGTTGTCGAACTGGTTGGACCAGATCGCGTTGCTGAGCGAGGCGGCGAGTCGCTGTGCCACCTTCTGGTACTGGTTGGGGTTGCTGTACGGCACTACCGGCACCTGGTGCACCTCGGCGCCCAGCGTGCCGAGCAGCCGGTATTTTTCCGGCGACTGATTGTCCGGCATGACGATGACGCAGCGATAACCGCGCGCATTGCACACGTGCGCAAGCCCGATGCCGGTGTTGCCGGCGGTGCCTTCGACCACCGTGCCGCCCGGTTGCAGGGCGCCGCTGCGCTCGGCGGCGGCGATGATGGCGCTGGCGGCGCGATCCTTGACCGAGCCGCCGGGATTCATGAACTCGGCCTTGCCCAAAATCTCGCAGCCGGTTTCCTCACTCAGCGCCTTCAGCCGGATTAGCGGGGTGTTGCCGACCGCGCCGACGAAGCCGTGCACCGCGCTCACGCCGGCAGCGCCTGTGCAGGCGCCCTCAGTTCCACCGCACTCAGGAGCTCGGCGGTCGGCAGACCCGCCACCGCGCCCACGATGAGCAGCGCAGGCGGTGCAATCTGTGCCGCGAGCGCCCGCTCTGCGATCGCAGCGAGTGGTGCCCGCAGCAGGCGCTGGCCGGGCAGGGTGGCGCGCTCGATGAGCGCCGCCGGATGCTCGGCGGCGGCACCGGCTGCGCGCAGGTGCGCGACGATCGCGCTCAGCTGCGCCACTGCCATGTAGAACACGACAGTGTGCTGCGGGTTGGCGAAATAGCTCCAGTCGCTCGGCGCGGCGGGTTCATCGTGACCGCTCACGAAGGTCACGCTGCAGGCCAGCCGGCGGTGCGTGAGCGGCAGCGCGCTGCTCGCCGCCGCGCCCAGTGCCGCGGTGATTCCCGGTACCACCTGAAAGGGAATGTCGTGCGCGGCAAGCAGTTCGATCTCCTCGCCGCCGCGGCCGAACACCAGCGGATCACCGCCCTTGAGCCGCGCGACGCGCTTGCCCGCGCCCGCCAGCGACAGCAGCAGCGCGTGGATGCGTTCCTGCTGACCGCGCTCGCCGGATTCCTTGCCCACGAAGATACGCTCGGCATCGCGCCGCGCACGCTCCAGCAGCAACGGGTTCACCAGGCGGTCATACAGGATGACATCCGCCTGCTGCAGCAGCTGCAGCCCGCGCAGTGTCAACAGATCGGCATCGCCCGGGCCGGCGCCGATGAGATACACCTCGCCGAGGGCCACGTCCGGGGTCAGCTGTGCGGCACGCAGCTCGCGCGCGAACGTGCGCTCGGCGGCGTCTTCGTCACCGGCGAGAACCTCGCGGCCGACGGGCCCCTGCACGATGCGCTCCCAGAATGCCCGGCGGGCACGCGGCACGAGCGTCTGTCCGATGCGGGCGCGGCGCGCACCCATGAAGCGCGCCAGCGCGCCGAGCCGCGCCGGCAGCAGCGCCTCGATCTGAGCGCGGATACGCCGCGCCAAGACCGGCGCACGTCCCGAGCTGCTGACGGCGATGAGCAGCGGGTCGCGCTCGATGATGGCTGGGAAGATGAAGGTGGACAGTTCCGCATCGTCGACCACGTTGACGGGAACCCCGTGCGCCCGCGCGGCGTGTGCTACCGCGCCGTTGAGGATCCGATCATCGGTGGCGGCGACCACCGCGACCGTTCCGTGCAGCTGCGCCGGGGCAAATTCCGTGGCGATGTGCTGCAGCTCGCCGCGCTGCGCGGCGTGCGCCAGCGATGTCTCCAGGGCACGGGCGACCACCTGCGGCTGCGCGCCGGCCTTGAGGAGCCAGCTGACCTTGCGCGCGGCCACCGGGCCGCCGCCGACCACCAGCACGGGCCGCTCCTTCAGGCGCAGAAAAACCGGCAGATAGTCCATGGTCGCGGGCGGTTCGCTCAGGCGCTCACTGCCATGTTGGGGACTCTGGGATGCAACCCGCATTCGCGCGACTCCGGCTGTTCCCACCACCAGCGGCCCGCGCGGCGGCTTTCTCCGGGCTGGATGGCGCGCGTACACGGTGAACAGCCGATGCTGGGAAATTGGCGATCGTGCAGCCGATTGTAAGGCAGCCGGCGGGCGCGGATGTACTGCCACACTTCAGCCTCGCTCCAGTCGAGCAGCGGACTGACCTTGTAGAGCCCATGCTCGCCGTCCCACTCCACCGCGCGCAGCAGGGCACGCCCGGCCGACTGCTCGTGGCGCACGCCGGTGATCCACGCCGGGTAGCCGGCGATCGCGCGCCGGAACGGTTCTACTTTGCGGATCCGGCAGCACTCGAGGCGCGCTTCGAGGCTGTGATAGAAACCGTTGACACCCTGCAGGCCGACCAGGCGCTCGAGCGCCTCGGCGTCCGGGTGCACGACGCGCATGCGCCGCTGGTAGCGGCGCTGCAGCCGTTCCAGCACCTCGTAGGTCTCTTCGTGCAGGCGCCCGGTATCAATGCTGAACATGTCGATCTGCGGCAGGCGCGACCAGATGATATCGGTGAGCACCATGGCTTCGGCGCCGAGACTGTTGGCGTACACCAGCCGGCCATGCTGCGCCAGGGCCCCTGCTAGCACGGCATGTACCGCCGCCGCCTTGTGGTCCAGCTCGCGCATCGTCAGCTCTGCGATCATGCGAGCGACTCTAGCGCCCCCGGCGCGCGCGCTGAACGAATCAATGCTTCTGTGAGGTTACACGCCGGTTATTAAACGGGTACACACGCTGCACAGAACCACAGCTCGTTAGGTTAGGCTTGACAGGTATGAAGGCGCGCTCATGAAACTGCACCAGCTACGCTATCTGGCCGCCATCGCCCAGAGCGGACTGAACATCACCGCCGCGGCCCACAAGCTGCACACCTCCCAGCCAGGCGTGAGCAAGCAGATCAAGCTGCTCGAGGACGAGCTCGGCTTCCAGATCTTCGTACGCGAGGGCCGCAATCTCACCCGCATCACTCCTGCGGGCCAGCAGGTGATCGATCGCGCGCTGCGCATCCTGCAGGAGGCGCAGAGCATCCGTAATCTGTCCACCGAGCTGCGCGACGAGAGCAAGGGGAGTCTGTCGATCGGCACCACACACACCCAGGCACGCTACGTGCTGCCGGATGTGATTCGCGAGTTCCGTGCGCGCTATCCGCAGGTGCGTCTCAACCTGCACCAGGGAACCTCGGAGCAGATCGCCGAGATGGTGAGCAGCGACCGCATCGACTGTGCCATCGCCACCGGCTCCGAGGCACTGTTCGCGGAGCTGACCCTGCTGCCGTGCTATCGCTGGCAGCGCGTGGTGATCGTGCCGCGCGCCCACCCGCTGGCCAGCGGCGGACGCCTGACGCTGAAGGCACTCGCGGCGTATCCGCTCATCAGCTATACGTTCAGCTTCACCGGGCCCTCATCGCTGCACGATGCCTTCGCGCGCGCCAGCCTGGTGCCCAATATCGCCATCACCGCGCGCGATGCCGACGTGATCCAGACCTATGTGCGCCTGGGCCTGGGGGTGGGCATCGTGGCGCATATGGCGGTCGCTGCGCACGATCCCGACCTGGTCGCGATCGAGGCCGGGCACCTGTTCGCCGCGCATACCACCTGGATCGGCTTTCGGCGCGGCGCGCTGCTGCGCAAGTACATGTACGACTTCGCGCAGCTGCTGGCACCGCACCTCGACCGCCGCACCGTGGAGCGCGCGCAGCGCGCCACCGATGCCGCTGAGGTGAGCGCACTGTTCGCCGCGGTCGAACTGCCGCAGCGCTGAGCAGCCGCTGCGCAGCCTCAACCGGCGGTTTCGTTACGGAAGCGCTGCAGCCGCAGCGCCACCTGCGCCGCCCCCGGCTGGTAGCCGACGTCGTAGCGGTGAAAACCACGGCGCGCGGCCTCCACGTCCTCGCCCGCGGCGAGCTCCAGAGCATCGAAGCCGCAGCGCGCCAGCAAAAACACCTGATCCTGGCGCACGCCGGCACCGACCGCGCGCAGCTCACCGCTGAAGCCGAGGCGCTCACGCAGGAAACGGCCCTGTGAATAGCCGCGGCCATCGCCGACGTTGGGGAATTCGACGGCCACCAGCGCCAGCTGCGGCAGCTGCGGGGCGAGTTCCTCCACGCGCTCGGCGGGCGTGAGGCGCACGCCGAGAAGGCCGGGGTGTGCGCGCCAGCGCTCGGCGGCGCTGCGCAGCTCGCTCCACGGCACGATCAGCGGCGCGCCCTCGGGCAGCTCCTCACCGAGATAACGCCACTCGTCCGCGCGCAGCTCATGCTGCCTGAGGATGTATCGCATAGGCGCGCTCCCGGAAGATCGACAGACCGACGCGCCGCAGCGTGTCGATGAAACGCTCGCCCTCGGCGCGCAGCGCGCGGTAGGTTTCCACGATGCGTTCGACGGTGGCGGCCACCTCGTGCTTCGGTACCGAAGGCCCGATCACCTCACCGAGGGCGGTAAAACCATTGGCCGAGCCACCCAGGCTGATCTGATACCACTCCTCGCCATGCTTATCGACGCCGAGGATGCCGATGTGGCCCACGTGGTGGTGGCCGCAGGCGTTCATGCAGCCGGACATCTTGATCTCGATCTCGCCCAGGTCATACAGGTAGTCGAGGTCGTCGAAGCGTTGCTGAATCTGCTGCGCGACTGCGATGGTGCCGGCGTTGGCCAGTGAGCAGAAATCGAGCCCCGGGCAGGCGATCAGATCGGTGAGTGTGCCGATGTTGGGCATGGCGAGCTGTTGCTGTGCCAGCGCCTGCCACAAGGTGTACAGGTCGTGCTGCGCAACGTCCGCCAGCAGCAGGTTCTGGTTATGGGTGCTGCGCACCTGGCCGAAGCTGAAGCGCTCGGCCAGCTCCGCCACGGCCTCCATCTGCTGCGAGCTCATGTCGCCCGGCACCGCGCCGTGTGCCTTGAGCGAGACGAACACCGCGCGGTAACCCCGCACCCGGTGGGCGTGCGTGTTGTAGCGGTACCAGGCGGCGAACGCCGGCTCGCGACCGGCGGTCACATCGAGGTCTTGCAGCTGCGCATACGGCAGCGGCTTGAAGCAGGAACGCACCCGCTCGATCTCCGCGCCCGAGAGCTGCGGCGCGTGCGCGCGGTTCGCGCGCCATTCGGCCTCGACCTGCTCGCGCAAGCGCTCGATACCGAGCGTCTTCACCAGGACCTTGATGCGGGCCTTGTGGATGTTGTCGCGGCGGCCCTGGCGGTTGTACACACGCAGGATCGCCTCCAGATACCCGAGCAGCTCCGCAAGCGGCAGGAACTCACGGATCACCTGGCCGATCGCCGGCGCCCGACCGAGTCCGCCGCCGACCCGCACGGTGAAGCCGAGCTCGGCGTCACGGCGCTGCAGCTGCAGGCCGATGTCATGCACCTCAGAGGCGGCGCGGTCTTGCGCGGAGCCAGTGACCGCGATCTTGAACTTGCGTGGCAGGTAGGTGAATTCGGGGTGCAATGTCGCCCACTGGCGGATGATTTCGCAGTAGGGGCGCGGATCGTCGATTTCGTCGACGGCGATGCCGGCGAGATGATCGGCGGTGACGTTGCGCACGCAGTTGCCGCTCGTCTGGATGGCGTGCATCTGCACGCTGGCGAGTTCGGCCAGGATCTCGGGAACGTCGGCCAGTGCGGGCCAGTTGAGCTGCAGATTCTGGCGGGTGGTGAAGTGGCCGTAGCCACGGTCGTAGCGGCGCGCGATCGCGGCCAGCTTGCGCAGCTGGCGGGCGGACAAGAGCCCGTAGGGAATGGCGATCCGCAGCATCGGCGCGTGACGCTGCAGATACAGCCCGTTACGCAGCCGCAGCGGCTTGAACTCCTCTTCGGACAGCTCGCCCGCGAGATGGCGCCGCGTCTGGTCGCGAAACTCCGCCACGCGCTCGTCGACGAATGCCTGGTCCAACGAGTCGTAGAGGTACATACCGGTCGAATATAGGCGTGCCCTCCCGCGGGGCTAAATACCGTGTGGTTTGGGCACCTCTTTCTGGGGTTATGAGCCTGTGCAACACTAGCTTGCGGCAACGAGGAGGGCGCGGTGGGACTATATTTCGAGGAGTTCGAGCCCGGTCAGCGCTTCGAGCACCTGGTGCGGCGCACGGTCACGGAGACCGATAACCTGCTGTTCAGCGCGCTCACCATGAATCCGGCCGCCATCCACCTGGACGCCGAGTATTCCAAGGGAACCCCCTTTGGTCAGCGGATCGTCAATAGTGTGTTCACCCTGGGCCTGTTGGTAGGGCTGTCGGTCTACGACACGACCTACGGGACCACCATCGGCAATCTCGGCTGGGAGGAAGTGCGCTTTCCGCGCCCGGTCTTGGTCGGGGATACGCTGCGCGCTTTGACCAGCGTCGTTTCCAAACGCGAGAGCCAGTCGCGGCCGGACTCAGGGATCGTGGTGTTCGAACACCGTGGCCTGAATCAGCGCGACGAGGAGGTGGCCTCCTGCCGACGCGCCGCGCTGATGCTGAAGAGGCCGCGCACTTGAGCAGTGCGCCAGCACCCGCGCCGCGTTCGTGGCTGTTCGTACCGGGCGACAGCGAGCGCAAGCAGGCCAAGGCGCTCGCGCTCGCGGCGGATGCCATCATCCTGGATCTGGAGGATTCGGTGGCCGCCGTGCAGCTGCCGCAAGCGCGCGCGCGCGTCGCGGCGCTGCTGGCGGCGCCGCGACCCAATGCGCAACTGTGGGTGCGGGTCAACCCGCCGGGGAGCGACCTGATGCACGCGGATCTCGCAGCGCTCTATGCCACCGGCGCCCCGGCCGGCATCGTGCTGCCGAAGATCTCGAGCCCGGCGGAGATCGTGGCCGTCGCGGATGAGCTGAGTACGCTCGAGCGCGCCCGCGGCGCGCCGCTCGGCAGCACCCGGCTGCTGGTCATTGCCACCGAGACCGCGCGCGGGCTGCTATCGCTGCCGCAGTACCCGGCCGCGCTCAGCGACTCGCGCGCGAGCACACGCCTGGTGGGACTCACCTGGGGCATGGAAGACCTCGGCGCGGCCCTAGGCGTCGGCGCCAAGCGCGATGCCACAGGGGCGCTGACGTTCACGTTCCAACTGGCGCGGACCCAGTGTCTGCTGGCCGCGGCGGCGCTCGGCGTACAGGCCGTCGACCAGGTGTTCACAGAGTTTCGCGATGCCGCCGGGCTGACGCAGGAGCTCGCCGCCGCGCGCCGCGATGGCTTCAGCGGCAAGCTCGCGATTCACCCCGATCAGGTGGGCGCGATCAATGCGGCCTTTTCCCCGACCGCGGCCGAGCGCGAGCATGCGCGCCGGGTGGTGGCCGCGTTTGCGGCCGCGCCCGGAGCGGGGGTCGCGCACATTGACGGGCAAATGCTCGACCGTCCGCATCTGCTGCAGGCCCAGCGCATTCTCGCCGCCGCGCCGCGCGAAGGAGACGCCGCATGAAACTTCGGATCAAGGGTGCCTCACTGCGACTGCGTCTGACACAGGGCGAAATGCGCGAGCTCGCCGAGCGCGGCCAAGTCGAGGAGAGCGTGCCCTTCACCGGCGGCGTGAGTCTCGTCTATCGGCTGCGGCGCGATGCTGCTGCCGAGCAGATCCAGGCGAGCTTGCGCGACAACGTGGTGCAGATCCTGTTGCCCGAAGCGCTCGCGCGCAGCTGGTGTGACAGCGACCAGGTGACACTGGCGCGCACGCAGCCGCTGGCGCAGGGGTCGCTGCAGATCACGCTCGAGAAGGACTTCGCCTGCCTCGCCCCGCGCAGCGATGAGGACGAGTCCGACAACTTTCCGCATCCCGAGGCAGCGCGTGGCAAGGTCTGCTGAGGCGTGCGGCCTCAGCGCTTGTGCTCCGCGAACGCCAGCAGGTCCTCGGGCGTGTCTACATCGAGCGCCGCGCTCGGCATCGGCACGCGGACGATGCGATGGGCACTGCGGCGCAGCAGCGTGCGTGCGCCGGCATCGCCGCGCAGCTCCGCCAGGGCACGGAACATGCTGCGGGGAAAGATGGCCGGTACACCCGTGATTCCGGAGTAGAGCGCGGCGACGATGTACTGCGGCTGCCTGCGCCAGGTGCCGGCGAGGCGTTTCAGGTCCTCCGCCGTCACCGCCGCCTGGTCTGCCAGGTGCAGCAGCACGCCGTGACAGCTGGAGGGCAGTCGCGACACGGCGCAGCGGATGGAGCTGCCCAGACCCTCGCGCCAGTCCTGATTGATGACCACCGCGCCCGGGGCGTGCTTGAGGAGCGGTGCGAGCTCGCCGGCGCCAGCGCCGAGGACGACGATCAGCGCGTTGCCCGCCACTTCCGCAGCACGCGTCACCGCGGTGTGCAGCAGTGGCCGGCCGGCCACGCGCACCAATTGCTTGGCCGAGCCGAAGCGCGTGGAGGCGCCGGCCGCAAGCACGACGGCATACAGGCCATCGCCGCCGCGTGTGGTGTCCTGGCCGCCGCTCATCGGGGCGGCTCCGCAGGCGCGAGCGACAGCGCCCCAGCGGGCAACTGGGCGGCGAGTTCCGCGTAGCGGGCGCGTTCGGTCAGCACCGAGTCCGCATCGATCGCACTGACCGCGCGCCAGTCGGCAATGCGCGGGTTGCGCACCAGCAGCTCATCCAGCGCTGCGCGGCGTACGTCCCAGAGTTCGTTGAAATAGCGTGCGAACCTGTCCCAGGCCTGCGGCGCCTGCATCGTCGCAGCGCCGACGGCTGCTTCGAGCAGCGCCAGCGTCTCACGGCAATTCCCCGGCCGCGCGAGGGCCTGGACGAGCGCCGCGCTGTGCGGCTCGCGCCCGCTCGGCTGGGTGCGCGCCAGATCGGCAAGACGCTGATCGCGCTCTTCGAAGGCGGCCAGGACCCAGACGAGATACTGCACACACGCGCCACGGTTCGAGAGCGCTGAGGCAGGGGTGTCGGGCCTCTGCGGCGCCGCCGCGAAAGTGACACAGGCGTTGGCCGCGGCGCGCGCGTGCGAGCGCTCCCGGTCGAGCTGTGCCCGGATCAGTTGAATCTCGTTAATGTCTCACCGGAGAACTTACAACTAATTCTGGGAATATCTAGTAAGTATCTGAATTAGCGGAGTTTCCATGTGCTGATCCTCCGGTCACGAGCCGCGCCAGACCTGCCGCCTGCGCAGAATGCATGAAGGCATGGATCTCGGCGATGACCGCGAGGGCGATGGCTTCCGGGGTGCGGCCGCCGAGGGGGAGACCCACGGGTGCGTGCAGGCGCCCGGCGAGCGCATCGCTCACCGCACCCAGCTGCTGCAGCAGCCGCTCGCGTCGTACGGCAGGTCCGAGCAGTCCCACATAGGGGAGCGGGCTGGGCGCGAGCATCCGCAGATAGGCGAGGTCCGAGGGCAGGTGGTGGCTCATCACCACTGCGGCGTCGTAGGCGGCCAGATCGAGCTGCGCGGACAAGGTCTCCGCAGGGCTCAACACCACGCGCTCTGCCTGAGGAAAGTGCGCCGCCACGGCGTAGGCCGCGCGGTGATCCGCCAGCGTGACCTTCCAGTCGAGGCGGGCGGCGAGATCCACCACGGGAAGCGCATCCGGACCTGCTCCGAGGAGCAGGATCCGCGGCGGCAGGGACAGCGGCAGCACGAACAGCTGCCAGTCCGCGTGGCGCAGACGGTGCGCCTCGCGCTGCGCTGCGGCGCGGGTGAGCGCCGCCCCGACCGCCTCAGCCGCCAGGGCGGCAGGCATCGCATCCGGCAGTGCGAGCGCGCCGACCGGCAGCTGCGCGCTGCGCGACTCGACTACGACCCCGATCGCCGTAGGCGTGTAGGCGGCGAGCGCGGCTGCCAGATGGTGCAGAGGCTGCCAGCCGTTGGCGGCATCGGCGCGCAGCAGCAGGATCTGCATGGCGCCCTCGCAGCCGAGGCCAAGCCCCCACAGCAGGTCATCCGTGCCGCGCATGTCGTAGCGCACCGAGCGCGCCTGGCCACTGGCGATGACCTCGCGCGCGTGCTCGGCGAGGTCGTTCTCGAGACAGCCGCCGGAGATGAGACCGGCGTAGTCGCCGTTGGCAGCGATCAGGATGAGGGCGCCGGGCTTGCGGTAGGTCGAGCCATCGGTGTGCACCAGAATGCCGAGCGCCAAAGCGCGGCCGGCGGCGCGCTCGCGCTCGAACAGGGGCAGCAGGGGACCTAAGGAGGCTTCCATGCGCCGTCGATTATGCCAGCCTGCGGGGTGTGTCATTGCACGGGCGCGGGCGCGCCAGTAGAGTCGCACGGCCTTTTCGTGCGAAGAAATCTCACACCTGGATGTCCAAGCCCGATGCCTGGGTCGTGCACAAATTCGGGGGGTCGAGCGTCGCTGACGCCGACTGCTTCCGCAAGGTCGCGACCATTGTTGAATCCGCGCCCGCCGGGCGTCTGGCGGTGGTGCTGTCCGCCTGCAAAGGCGTCACCGATGCGCTGCTACGCCTGGTGGCGCTCGCCGAACGGCAGGACGATGGCTTCCGCGATGAAATCGCCCAGCTGCGCGTGCGCCATGCGGCGATCGCCGAACAGCTGCTGACGCCGGCCGCGGCGCGCAGTTACCGCGCCAGCTTCGACAGCGATTGCCGCGATCTCAGCGAGGTGCTGCACTCGGTCAAACTGACGCGCGCGGCGCCGCGCGGCGTGAGTGACCTGGTCTCCGGCTACGGGGAGATCTGGTCGACGCGGCTGTTCCGACAGTTTCTCGCTGAGCGCGGCCGTCGTCCGGGACCTGTGACCTGGGTCGATGCCCGCCGGGTCATCGTGGTCGAATGGGGCCCGCTCGGCCCGGCGGTGCAGTGGCCCGAGTCGCGCGCCAACCTTGCGACCCTCGGCAGCGCCGAGCTCAGCGGCACGCTGGTGGTCACCGGCTACATCGCCGCCGACCGCCACGGGGTGCAGACGACCCTCGGGCGCAACGGCAGCGATTTCTCCGCCTCGATTTTCGGGGCACTGTTGCGCGCGGCCGAAATCCAGATCTGGACCGACGTCGACGGGGTGCTGTCGGCCGATCCGCGCCGGGTGCCGGATGCCACCGTCATCGATTCGCTGTCCTACAACGAGGCGATGGAGCTCGCCTACTTCGGCGCCAAGGTGATCCACCCGCAGACCATGGCGCCGGCGGTCGCCGATGGCATCCCCATCTGGATCAGGAACACCTTCGCACCGGAAAAGATCGGCACGCTGATCTGCGCAGAGCCGGCCTCCGCGCTGCCGGTCAAAGGCATTACCAGCATCGAGCGCGTGGCGCTGGTCAACCTCGAGGGTACCGGCATGATCGGCGTGCCCGGCACGGCGCACCGGCTGTTCGGCGCGCTGCGCGAAGAGGGCATCTCGGTCATCCTCATCTCGCAAGGCAGCTCGGAGCATTCGATCTGCTGCGCCATTCCGCAGGAGCAGGCGGAGCGTGCCGCGAGCATCATCCGCCAGGCCTTCGAGCGCGAGCTGCAGGAAGGCCAGATTCAGAGCGTCGATATCGATCCGGATCAGGCGATTCTCGCGGTGGTCGGCGACGGCATGGCGGGCATGCCCGGCATCGCCGCCAAGGTGTTCGCCGCGCTCGGCGCGAGCGGTGTCAATGTGCGCGCCATCGCCCAGGGCGCCTCCGAGCGCAACATCTCGGTGGTGGTGGAAGGGCGCACCTCGGTGCGCGCGCTGCGCGCGGTGCACGGCGGACTCTACCTCTCACCGCACACCCTGTCGGTCGGCGTCATCGGCCCCGGCACGGTCGGACGCGTGCTGCTCGATCAGCTGGCCTCGCAGAGCGAGCGTCTGCGCCAGCAGTTCCGCCTCGACCTGCGCGTGCGCGGCGTACTCGGCTCACGGCGCATGCTGCTGGCGGATAATGACGTCGCTGGCCGCAACTGGCGCGCTCAGTATGAGGCGAGCGGCCGCAATGCAGACATCACGCGCTTCGTCGAGCATGTGCGTCTCGACTATCTGCCGCACACCGTGCTGG
>Ga0070761_10000214_pt1 | contig 38397 bp, 25 predicted proteins | sample HubBroMetageREF1_FD_66724 | JGI IMG/M metagenome (GOLD analysis project Ga0070761, IMG submission 66724) | Reference soil microbial communities from the Hubbard Brook experimental Forest, New Hampshire, USA - Hubbard Brook CCASE Soil... | ecosystem: Environmental > Terrestrial > Soil >... | reverse complement strand
ACGTGGGCGCGATTTAGTCGAGTAACCCGCCAGCCGCCCCATACGTATACAATTCAGCCGTACAGGTACGCCCATTTGGGCGTATAGTGGAGTTACAGGAGTTTTCCACATGAAGCGCTTGCTAGCGATACCCGTGGCCTTCCTGGCAGTCCTCACCGTTCTGCCAAACCGATCGTTTGCCGACGACAAGAAGAACGATCCCGATGAAATCGGCAATCGGGACGTTGGCAAAGGTGTTAATTTCTGGTCCCTGGAGAAGGAAATCGCCCTCGGCAAGCGGTTGGCGCAGGAAGTCGAGCGGCAGGCCAAAATCATCGACGACCCGATCGTCGCCGAGTACGTCAACCGGGTCGGACAGAATCTGGTGCGCAACTCCGACGCCAAGGTTCCGTTCACGATCAAGGTGATCGATTCCGAAGAGGTGAATGCTTTCGCCCTACCCGGCGGCTTCTTCTTCGTGAATTCGGGCTTGATCTTGAAGGCGGATAGCGAATCCGAACTGGCGGGCGTGATGGCGCACGAGATCGCGCATGTGGCGGCGCGGCACGGCACGCGGCAGGCCACCCGCGGCGAACTGGCCCAAATCGCCATGATCGCCGCCTCCATCGCCATGCCTTATGGCTGGACTGGTTACGCGGCCATGCAGGGCGCGAATCTGGCCATCCCCATGGGCTTCCTGGCGTTCACGCGCCGTATGGAACGCGAAGCGGATTTTCTGGGCCTGCAGTACATGTACAAGGCCGGTTACGACCCGACCTCGTTCGTGGACTTCTTTGAAAAAGTCCAGACCATGGAAAAGCGCAAGCCCGGCACCGTCGCCAAGGTTTTTTCGACGCACCCCATGACGGACGACCGCATCGCGGCCTCTCAGAGCGAGATCCAGAAGATCCTGGTTGCCAAACCCGAGTACGTGGTGAACACCTCGGAGTTCAACGACGTCAAGGCGCGGCTGTATTCGCTGCACAACCACAAGAAGGAGAAGGGCAAGGACGACCCGAACCGCCCGACCTTGAAGCGCAGTCCGGGCAGCGGCACGGGTCCGGTGGACGACAACGATAAGCAGCCGGCCGATCAGGACGAGCGGCCCACGCTGAAGCGGCGCGACAGCGACAGCTCCAGCAGCTAAGGAGATGTAGCAGCTAAATGCTGGGCGAGCATTGCTCGCGGCAGTCACGAGTGGGCGCGCCACATCCCGCATCTCGCGAGTAACCGGCCAGCGGTACCACACGTATGCAGTTCATCGGTATAGTAGAGGAACAGGAGTTTTTCCACTCATGAAGCGCTTCTTCGCGGTGCCCGTGGCCTTCCTGGCAGTTCTTACCGTCCTGCCAAACCGCTCTTTTGCCGACGACAAGAAGGACGATCCCGACGAAATCGGCAATCGGGATGTCGGCAAAGGCGTTAATTTCTGGTCTTTGGAGAAGGAAATCGCCCTCGGGAAGCAACTGGCTAACGAAGTTGAGCGCCAAGCCAAGATCGTCGACGACCCGATCGTCGCCGAGTACGTCAACCGGGTTGGCCAGAATCTGGTTCGAAATTCCGATGCCAAAGTTCCGTTCACCATCAAGGTTATCGATTCCGAAGAGGTGAATGCGTTCGCTCTGCCGGGCGGGTTTTTCTTCGTGAACTCGGGTTTGATCCTGAAGGCGGATAGCGAATCCGAATTGGCGGGCGTGATGGCGCATGAGATCGCCCACGTGGCCGCGCGCCATGGCACCAAGCAGGCCACTAAGGGCCAATTGATCAACATCGCCACGATTCCGCTGCTTTTCATGGGCGGCTGGACCGGTTATGCAATCCGGCAGGGCGTCAGTTTGGCGATTCCCATGGGATTCCTGGCCTTCACCCGCAGCATGGAGCGCGAAGCGGACTACCTCGGTCTCCAGTATATGTACAAAGCGGGTTACGATCCGACTTCATTTGTGGACTTCTTCGAGAAGATCCAGACCTTGGAAAAGCGCAAGCCCGGCACGATCGCCAAGGTATTTTCGACGCACCCTATGACGGACGACCGAATCGCGGCGTCGCAGGGCGAGATCCAGAAGATTCTGGTTGCGAAACCCGAGTACGTCGTTAACACGTCGGAATTCAACGACGTTAAGTCGCGCCTGTACTCGCTGCACAACCACAAAAGAGAAAAGGGCAAGGACGATCCCAGCCGCCCGACGCTGCGGCGCACTCCGGGCAGCGGCAACGGTCCGGTGAACGACAACGATAAGCAGCCGGCCGATCAGGACGACAGGCCGACGCTGAAACGGCGCGATGGAGATAGCTCCAGCAGTTAGGAAACAGGCCTTCCGACCTGTTTTTTCTTCTTCTCCCACCATGCGGACAGGCCCCAATGCCTGTCCAGATAATAGTAATTTGCCGCACGTAAATAACTGAGCGAGTAGAATTTCCTGGAGTTGGGTTCAGATAGATGGAACACCAGTTCCGCAAGGAGGGTTCCTCTTAATATGTCCATGTCCAAATCTTACTCGCGACCATTGTTAACGCCGTTGACGGCGCTTTTCGCCTTAGTCGCGTTGGTTGCAGCCGCCCATCCTCTGGCCGCCCAACAACCATCCGCGACGCAATTCGTCAGCGGTGTGGAAGCCGCCGTAACCAGTTTAACCGCCAACCTTCCGCCTTCCACTGCGCCGATCATCTTCGGCGGCCAGGTCATTTTTGCGCATGGTTCCGGCGCTTCCAGTTGGACTCCGGCTCAGATGGACGACTATGTGGACGGTTTGAAGGCCGCGGGCGTGCAGCGCGTTGAATTCAACCCGGGTGTCACCACCATTACCGACGCGGCGGCGGTGGCCAACCTGGACGCCATGGTCCTGCACATCCGTCAATTGGGCATGCGGCTGGCAATCAATCCGGAGTTCATTAACGGCGAGCTTACCGTCACCAACTTCCAGGACTTCCAAACCGTGGCGATGACGAACTATCCGCTACTCGTCGCGCGCTATCACCCGGATAATTTTGTGATCGTGCATGAGCCCACTACGGCGGCGGCGCGCATGGGAATCTCGACGACCCCCGCGCAATGGGTCGCGTTCGTCCAGGCCATGGAACCTCTCATCAAAGCCGCCTCGCCGCATACGCAGGTCGGCGCGGGCGACTGCTCCAACTGCAATGAAGACTCTTTCTTCTCGGCATTCGTAGCCATTCCCACCTGCACGGCGACGAACCTGACCTCAGGCTGCCTGGACTTCATGACCATGGACCTCTATTCCGACTCCGCCAGCGATTTCGCCGAGGTCGAGGGATGGGCCCAATCGGCCCACTCCAATAACAAGGGTGTGTATATGGAGGAAACCTTCGCCCCCCACGATTTGCCAAGCCCCTTACCGTCGGGCATTCAGAGTAATCCCGACGGAGCGGAGGCCTATTCGTTAATTGGCACATGCGATACCGTATTCGAGACCATGGATCAGGATTGGCTTTTGGGCATGGCGAAGTTCGACTCCGCTTATGGAATGGAATCCATGACTGCGTTCACCACGCAAGCGTTCTTTTTGTATGTTTCTTCCGGTGTCCCGGATGACGAAGCCACCAATCCGGCCTATCTAATGAATATGGCTGCGGCGATGGAACAGGGTCAGCTCAGCTCCACAGGCACAGCGTATGCGGGCGACGTACAGCAGCTTGGGATCAAGAACGTCACCAGCATCTCCAACGCCAGCTATGCGACACTCCCTACCGTTTTCAGCCCGAATTGCGGCACCGCGAACAATCCGCCCTGCAATGCCAACAGCACCGTGGCTCCCGATATGATCGTGAGCGCATTTGGCGCGGACCTGGCCAACCAGACTGTGCCGGCGTCGGCTTGGCCCACTACCCTGGGAGGTACCACGGCTACTCTGGTGGATAGCACGAACACCAGTTTTCCGGTGCAGATCTATTCGGTGGCGCCTACGCAAATGAACTACTTGGTGCCCAGCAATGCAGCCTCCGGTCCAGCCACTCTAACCGTCACCAGCGGTGACGGGGTCGCGACCACCGGCATCGTCCTGGTGGCGCCCGTAGCGCCTGGCCTGTACACCTACTTTGCCAATGGCGAAGGTACGGCAGCCGCCATCGCGATTTGCGCGGGTACCTGCTCAAGCCCCGGATGGCAACCGAACCCCCAGGTTACAGGGCAGTTCTTTCAGTACACCTTTACCCAAGGGTGCGCTGCGGAACCCTGTACTGCCCCCATTAGCTGGGGCGCCAACGATACCGTGGTCATCGAGCTTTACGGCACCGGTATCCGTCACGCTGCGGCGCTCAGCGACGTTACGGCGAGCATCGGCAGCACCAGCTTGCCGGTGCAGTACGCCGGGGCACAAGGCGAAACGGGGCTCGATCAGATCAACGTAGCCATCCCGCAAAGCCTTAATGGCGCAGGTAAGGTCACCCTGTCGCTGAGCGCGCAGTATACCGATCCCGCGACTAAACTGAATTACACGAACGCGTCCAACGCGGTGAACCTCGACTTCCAGTAGGACAGGCCGGGCGGCCTGTCCCACCGGGCGGCCTTCCACTCTGTTGTACTATGAAGTTTACCGCATGAAGGCATTACTGGAATCCCTCCGCCCCGGGGATAGGGATTGGGATCTCGCCCGCGCGCTCGATCCGGATAGACTGCCGGCGCACATCGCCATCATCATGGATGGCAACGGGCGCTGGGCGGCGCGCCGGCGCTTGCCGCGCGTGGCGGGCCACAGGGCCGGAGTCGGGCCGGTGCGCAGCACGGTGGAAACCTGTGCGCGCCTTGGCGTCCAGGTTCTCACGCTGTACGCGTTCTCGGTGGAGAACTGGAAGCGCCCGCGCGCCGAAGTAGAAACCCTGTGGCGTCTGTTGCGCTTCTACCTGCGCAAGGAACTGCCCGAACTGCTGAAGAACGATATCCGGCTGCAGGCCATCGGCCGGCTGGATGCCCTGCCTCGCGACGTACGGCGCGAGTTGGACGCCGTGGTGGATGCCACCAGCGCCAATGGCGGCTTACTGGTCAACTTGGCTATCAATTACGGCGGCCGCACCGAGATCGTGGATGCCGTCAACTCCATTATCGAATTGGCCCGCATGGAAGGCCGTCTCTCCTCACTGCGGGTGGACGAGGACCTGATCGCCGCGCATTTATATACCGGTTCTTCTCCTTCACCCGACCTGCTGATTCGCACCTCCGGCGAGATGCGCCTCAGCAATTTTCTGCTGTGGCAGATCGCGTATGCGGAGCTTTACGTGACGGAGACCCTGTGGCCCGATTTCAGCCGCTGGCATCTTCTCACGGCGGTTCTGGAATACCAGAAACGCGACCGCCGCTATGGCGGTTTGAGCGGGACGCCGCTCAACGGTCATACCTCCGCCGAATCCGCCCATGACGACGACATGATCGCCGCCTTGCCCACCAGATGAAGCGGGTCCTCACGGCGCTAGTCCTGTTTCCCTTGATCGTCTGGGTGGTCCGCTGGTCTCCGCTGTGGACCGTTTACGCGGTCACCGCGCTCGTGGCGCTGTTATGCTTTTACGAGTACTCCGGGATCGCTGACGGGTATCAGGCCGGCCAACTCGGCCCTCTCGGCTACGGGGCGGGATTGCTCATTCTGGTGCTGCCCTCCGACGGCCAAGCGCTGCTCACTGCGATTGCAGTAGCCCTGATTGCGCTCAGCCTGGCGCTCCGCGCAGACGATCTGCGCGCCGGCATCCAGCGCGCCGCATTCCTGCTGCTCGGGGTCGTGTATATCTTCGGCTGCTGGCGCTTTGCGCCGCTGCTCGCCCGTCAGGACCGGTATTGGCTGCTGTACGCGCTGGTTCTAAACTGGATTGGAGACATCGGCGCGTATTACGTGGGCCGCTCGCTGGGCCGCCACAAACTGGCTCCCATCGTAAGTCCCGGCAAGTCCTGGGAGGGCGCCGCGGCATCCCTCGCCGCATCCCTGATCTTTGGCTTCTTCTTTCTCCGCTGGGCGATTCCCGCGGTTACGCCGGCGGTGGCGCTGGCACTCACCACCGTGGCCAACGTGGCGGGGCAGTTCGGCGACCTCTGCGAATCAGCCCTGAAGCGCGGTGCAGGCGTAAAGGACAGCGGCACGCTGCTGCCCGGCCATGGCGGCTGGCTGGACCGCGTGGATAGCACGCTGTTCACGCTGCCGGTCGTATACCTGTGCGTCGTCGCGCGCGCCGGATGAGGCACGCTGCGGCGGGAATCGGTGATAGCGTGAGGAGATGAAGTCTGCGTGGATCTGTATGGCGCTGGCGTTCACTGGTAGTCTCCGCGCGACGGATATCGCCGAAATCCGCTCGATCATGGCCAACCGCGTGGAAAGCGGCAAGGCTGTGGGCATCGTGGCCGGCGTTATCGACGAAAAGGGACGCCAAGTCATCGCCAGCGGCAGAGTGTCCCTGGACGGAGCGCAACAGCCGGATGGCGACACGGTGTACGAGATCGGCTCGGTCACCAAGGTCTTCACATCGCTGATACTCGCCGACATGATCGAGAAGGGGGAGGTGAAGGCGGACGATCCGGTAGCAAAGTTTCTACCCGCCACGGTGAAGGTGCCCAGCCGCAACGGACGCCAAATCACGCTGCTGGATCTCTCGATGCAAGTGTCCGGGTTGCCGCGTCTGCCGGATAACCTGAAGCCCGCCGATCCGGCCAACCCGTACGTAGACTACGATGCCGCGAAGCTGTACGATTTCCTTTCGCGCTACGCGCTTACCCGCGATCCCGGCGAGAAGTATGAGTATTCCAACCTGGCCGTGGGTCTGTTGGGGCATGCGCTGGCGCTTAAGGCGGGCATGAGTTACGAAGAGTTGTTGCGGCTGCGGATATTCGAACCGTTGGGTATGCGCAGCACTTCAATCACGCTGTCCGAAGCGCAGAAAAAGCGGCTCGCGCCCGGATACGACGCGGCGCTCAAGCCCGTCAAGAACTGGGATTTCGCAGTGCTGGCCGGCTGCGGAGCGGTGCGTTCCACGGCGAACGATATGCTGAAGTTCGTGGCGGCCAATGTGGAGCTTACCGATACGCCGCTCAAAGCCGCCATGCGCCGCATGCGCTCCTTGAAGAAGGACACGGGCGCGCCGGATCTGCAGATCGGCATGGCGTGGCACCTGCTCATCAAGTTCGACGCGCAACTTTGGTGGCACAACGGCGGCACGTACGGCTACCGCTCGTTTGTGGGATTCAATCCGGCAAAGAAAGAAGGCGTCGTGGTGCTGTGCAACACCTTCATGGACAACGACGACCTGGGCAGGCACATCCTGGAAAGCCGCTATCCGATTTCGATCGCCCACGAACACAAAACGGTACCGGTGGATGCGGCAGTGCTGGAACGATACGTGGGCGAATACGAGATGACGCCCGCCTTCAAGATCGAAGTGACCCGCGACGGGTCGAAGCTGTTCCTGCAGGCCACGGGGCAGCCGCGCTTTGAGATATTCGCGGAATCGGAATCCGAGTTTTTCCTTAAGGTGGTGGATGCCCGGATCTCTTTCCTGACGGATGGCCTGATTCTGCACCAGGGTGGTATGGATCAGAAGGCGAAAAAAGTGAAGTAGGCCGGCGCGCTGCCGGTATCACACGACGCGGACGCCCTTCCAAAACGCGACGCGCCCGCGGATCTGCTTGGCGGCGGACTTGGGCTCGGCATAGTACCAGGCGGCCGCGGCATTGGTTTTGCCGTTCACTTCGATATCGTAGTAGCTCGCTGTGCCTTTCCACGGACAGATGGTGGTCTGGCTGCTGGGCTTGAAATATTCCCGATGAATGGCGTCCGCGGGGAAATATTTGTTGCCTTCCACCATCACGATGTCGTCGCTCTCCGCCAGCACCTCGCCTTCCCAAATCGCTTTGGCCATCGGATTCCTCCTTACGCTTGCTTCGGCGTCACCCGCCAATACACTCCATACCGCTGATCGACAATCCGGCTCAGCGGCACCATGGTGACATCGCGGCTTTGCCCCTTGGTCCGGAACGTAAGCGGCGATTTCTCGATCATCTCGATCCACGATTGGGGAGCGCGCGACTCGGCCACGAATTCCGGCGCCGCTGGAGGCTGGGGCATCTCCGGCGGATTGTCGCCACCGCGCCGCATATCTTCGGTCAAGCCCTCGCGGCCCAACTCTCCCGCCAATACCACGGGGCCGTACATGATGGCCTGCAGGGTGTCGTCGTCGGGCATGGGATGGACATGCAAGCGCATCGGCAACGTGGCGCGCACTTCGTCGCCGTTTTCCCATGAACGATCCACCACCCAGTATCCGTCTGCGCGCGCCGCGTCCGCTGTTTTTCCATTCACCGTTAGCGTCATCTTGCCGTCCGTCCAATAAGGTTCGCGGATGCGCAAGGCCAGTTGCAGCGGCTTGGCGGTGGCGATTCGCAGGCGCGTTTCGCCGCGGCTAAGGGAAGAAGTGTACTGGCTGAGGCGCATGCCCTTCTCCTCCCAATCCAGTTCCGAGGCCACAAACAGGTTCACGTACAAGCCATTCTCGTCGTGAAAATAAATGCTGTCTGCCAGCTTCGAAAACGATTCCACGCCCGTGCCGGTGCAGCACCAGAACGATCCGCGCGGGCTGGCGAACACCTTCCAATAGCCGGTCGCCAGCGGCACATAGTACATGGTCAGTCCGTTCGCCGGATTCATGGTGCCGAGAATGCCGTTGTAGAAGGCGCGCTCGTAGTAGTCGAAGTAGCGCGCCTCGGGCGACCATGCAAACAGGTGGCGCGTCAGCTTCAGCAGGTTGTAGGTGCAACAGCACTCTTGTGTGGAGTAGCCGAGTTCGTCCGCCAGTTTATCGGGGCTGGAGCGCCAGTGCTCGTCGTTGCTGGTGCCGCCCGTCGCATAGGCGCGATGCTGGGTCACTTGCGTCCAGAAGAATTCCGCGACACGCCTATAGCGGGTCTCGCCGGTCAGTTCGTAGCGCCGCGCCGCGCCAACGATCTTGGGGATCTGGGTGTTCACATGCAGGCCCTTCAATTCATCGCGGCCATCCGCCAGCGGACCGAACAGATGCTCGTGGTCGAAGCGGTGGGCGGCCTCGGCGTAGTCCTTCACGCCGGTAACGGCGTACAAATTGTAGAGCACCTCGTTCATGCCGCCGAACTCGACACGCAGGATGCGGGCCATGTCTTCATCGCTCAGCGAGTCGGTCCAGCGCTTGGTCCATCCGGCCATGCCGCGCACCACGTCGAGAGCCTGTTCGTTGCGGGCCAGGACATACATGTCGAGCAGGCCCGCCATGATCTTGTGCAGTGTGTACCAGGGCGCCCAAACCTTCTGGCCGGCCTTCAGGCGATCGAAGAACGACGGCGGAAATGCGCTCAAGTAGCCGTCGCCGTTTGCTGCGCCGTTGGCTTTCTGGCACTTGGCCAGTTCGGCCACAACTAGGTGGCCTCTGTCGCGCAGCATGGTGTCGCCGGAGCCGGCCGACATCAGCGCGCAGGCGGACAAGAAATGGCCGGTGAAGTGGCCGCGCAATTCCACGTCGGGCTTCTCCCATCCGCCCAGCGGTGCGGCCGAGGTGGTCAGGCCCGCGGTCAGGCGAAAGGTGTGCAACAGCCGGTCGGTTTCGAGGCCCTGCAAGAAATTGCGGTTGTGCTCCGCGAGATCCAGAAACGAACTATCCGTCAGGCGGATACTGCCCAGGTCGAAGGGCTGGGCTTGCGCCTGGATGGAGTCCTTTACGGAAGCGGGTCCGGCCGCGGCGGCTAGGGGGGCAAGGGCGGAAGCGGCCATAAACTGGCGGCGGGTGAGGTTCATAACGGCACCGCTTTTATTATGAACCGATCTGCAAGGCGCCGGCGGCGCGGGCCGGCTGAAAACCGGCTGCGGGCAGAATTGCCCGTCCTACAATGAACCGATTTGGAAAGTGCCGGCGACGATCAAGCTGGCACTGCTGGAGGAGTTACCCAGATACACCGTATACACGCCGGGCGCGATCAGCCAGGCATTGGAATTTACGTCCCAATAAGAAAGCGGATAAGAAGAATCGTTGGCATCCACTTCGACGGTCACCTGCTGCGACGCGCCAGGCTGCAGCAGCACCTTCTGCCATCCTACGAGGCGTTTGGGCGGCTCGCCAGTCGAGGCGGGGAATGCCAGATACACTTGCGCGACCTCCGCGCCGGCCACGGAGCCCGTATTCGCCAAGTTGAAAGTCACCTGGAAGTTGGGGTTGCTCGCGGTCAAGTTGTTGACAACCGCCGCATTCGAAAACGAGAACGTAGTGTACGACAACCCAAAACCAAACGGAAACAGCGGCGTGAGACCCTGCGAGTCATACCATTTATAGCCGACGTTGAAGCCCTCGAAATAATTCACCGGAAACGGCGTGACGCCATCCGGCGGCTGCGGGATCACTGGGCGCGGCAGTTGGTTCACGCTAGCGGGGAACGTGATGGGCAGCTTGCCGGACGGGTTGACCGCGCCGAACAGAAGATTGGCTATGGCCGCTCCGCCCTGCTGACCCGGAAACCAGGCCTCCAGCACAGCGCTCACGCTCCCCAGCCACGGCATCACCTGCGCGCTGGCGTTCTCCATCACGACGATGGTGTGAGGGTTGGCGGCAGCCACCGCGGCCACCAGCGCATCCTGATCGATGGGCGGCGTATGGATCACGTCCGTGAAATTCAGGCTGGGCATATCCATGCCTTCGCTGGTCCACTGGCTGACGAATACGATGGCCACTTGCGAAGCCGCCGCCAGCGCGGCCGCGGTCGTGGCATTCGTGCCGGGATCGAATTGCACGGAGGCGTTGGGCGCCATTGCCTGAATAGCCTGCATGGGCGACGATGGATCCCAGATCACCGCGGCCCAACCGGGCACACTGGGATAGCCTTCGTTGAGGGCCGGCCCGCCGGTGGGAGTCACTTGCGCCGAGCCACCGCCGGAGAGCACTCCGATATCGGCATGCGATCCGATGATGGCGACGGATTTGAGGGTCGAGGCATTCAGCGGAAGCTGTCCGCCGGTGTTCTGCAACAGGACCGCGCCCTGTTCCTCGGCCTCTTGCGCGATGGCCTGGTCGCCGGACGTATCGATCGGCCCAAGGGACTCGGGATAATCGAAGAGTCCCGCCGCAAACATGGCGCGCAGGATGCGATGCACCATGTTGTCCAGCCGGGACTGCGGCACCTGGCCGTTGGCGACTGCTTGCGTCAGTGGGCCACCGAAATATTCGTTATCCGGCTGCTCCTGATCGAGACCGTTCAGCGCCGCGTTCACGGTGGAGTGTGTGGCCCACCAATCGGACATCACAAAACCGGGAAACTGCCAATCGCCCTTGAGGATGGTGTTCAAGGTGTCCGCGTTCTCGCACGCGTACACGCCGTTGATCAAGTTGTAGGAGCACATCACGGACTGCACATTGGAATCCGCGATGCCGATCTCGAAAGCCAGCAGGTCGCTCTCCATCATGCCGCGTTCGTCGATAATGGCATTGGCGGTGGTGCGGCCGGTCTCCTGATCGTTCATGGCGAAGTGTTTGATGCCTCCGATTACGTGCTGGGCCTGAATGGCGCTGATGTGCGCGGCGGCGATTTTGCCGGCCAGGATTGGGTCCTCGCCTTTGGTCTCGAAGGTGCGGCCGTCGCGCGGCTCGCGGCCGATCAGGTTGATGTTGCCGCCCAGATTCACGTTCATGCCGTAGGCGCGCAACTCGGCGCCGATGACGTTGCCGTATTTGGCGGCTTCGGTAAGATCCCAACTGGCGGCGCTGGCGATGGAGGAGGGGAGCGCGGTAGCCTGACCCACGGCATTGCCCACACCGACGCTGCCATCGGCCAGGTAGAGGTTCGGAATCCCGAGCGTTGGTATGCCTGGAACGAAACCCGCGCCGCCGCGGGGAAGCGAGATTTGGTTGGTGACCGGGCCACCCGCGCCATACACAAGCTGGAGTTCCTGGTCCAGGGTCATCTGGCTGAGTAACTGGTCCGCGCGCTGGTCGGGGGTGGGCGGCTGTACGGCGATCTCGACAGTGTTCGACATTACGCCGCCGATGGAGAGAATCAAGGGGACCGCATTGCCTGTAGGTGTGTTCGCGGGGACGAACACGTTCACCTGGTATTCGCCGACGGATCCGGGCGCAAGGCCGGACCAGGCCACCTGTGCGGGCACCCCTCCGATGGTGACGGCCGGCGCCGTGGTAGTGACTGAGAGCGGATTGCCGGTGGCGGCGGCTCCAGTCGGCGGCTGATTGGTGACTGGACCGAGACCGGTACAATACAGCAAGATAGTGGTGAGGCCCGCGGCGGCCGGATTCGATGCCGAGATCAGGTTGTAAGAATCGTCGAGGATGGCCCCAGGACCGGCTCCTTGGCCGTTCAGCGTGAAAATGCCCGGGGCGTACGGCGCCACAGTCACGGTCTGGGGCAGGCTGGTCTGGCCGGCGATGGTGGCGGTCAAGGATACTTGGGATTGTCCGGCCAACTCCCACGGTATTTGCAGGTTCACTTGGCCGCCGGAGGCGTAGAACAAGGGCGCATCGGTCGCGCCGAATGCGAGGGACAGCCCTCCAAGGCTGGTGGGCAACGGCACTGCGGACCCCGCTGACGGCGCACTCAGCTGAAAGTTCCCGTAAACCGAAGCGATGCTGCCCGGCGCCACCGGCGCTCCCGGAGCGGAACTGGCGGCGTTGACGACGCCACCGGAGTTGATGGAAGGCGCGGTCTGGGCCCACGCGCTAGCGATGCCGGCCAGCAGGCACGCGCCAACAGCGAGGATGGCCTTGAATGCGGACATGGAATTCGTTCGAAGCTTAGCACACGGCGCGGCTAGCGGCTTTCGTCCAGAACCTCGATAGCGAAGACGGAAGCGTAATTAACTACCGGGACAAACTCGAAGTTCAATTTGCCTTGCGCGGTTGGCCGCAATCCCCGGAATCTCCGGACTAGGGCATGGTTAGGGGCGGCTTCCTTCAGAATGTCCAGATTGCGCACCACCGCGGACCCGTTACAGTAGATGTCGAAAACGCGCTGGCCGACGCCGCCGCCTCCCTCGTTTTCCTTCCCCCAGTAGGTTTCGGCGAAATACATATTCGCCGCATAGACGCCCGACGCGACCGGGATGGCGTACGAGAAGTGGCCGTACCGCTCGTTCGCGAACAAGTCGGCATCGGGTGTGCCGGTGATCGCTTTCCAATGATTGGATGTCTGGCCGCCAAGATAGTAATTGTCCGCCTCCCAGACTTGCCCCCGCGAATCGGTAACGGAATTGGCTTGCGTAACGAGCCGGATAGGGTTGAGCTTGTGCGGTTCGGCGGTCTCGACCTCAATCGCGCTGACGATGGCTTGCTCGCGTTTGGCGTGAAAACCAACCTTAAGGATTCCGTCCGGCCCTGGATGGACTTCTTTGAATACCCGGATATCGGCGATGAGGGGGCCGCCTGCGTCGGAAACGATGTCAAAACTGTCGATCACCAGCTTTCCGTTGATCAGGACATCGAACACGCGGCTGTTCTCGCCACCGCCGGTTTCTAATCCGGGGCCGTAGACCGGCTCCACAAAGTGCAGCTTCAGTTCATAAGTGCCAGGCTTGAGTGGGATATTGTAGGCGCTCAGGCCGACCCGGCCATTTTGATAGAGCAGCGGGTCGGCCGTGCGGGCAAAAAACCAGCGGAAAGGTGCGGCTGGCCGCCCGCCGCCTTCGAAGTAACCGTCCGGTAACCAGGTGTGGCCCTGATGGTCGACGTATTTGCGGTCATAGCCCGCGATGATCCGAACGCCGCTGTCCGGCACGCTAGCCAGTATTGGCGGCGAAGGGCGCGGCGGCACTTCGGGCTGCCGGCCGGCCACCGTTCGAAAGACGGCCACGCAGACGGCAGCAACCGCTATAACGGCGAGAGCGGCGGCCCACAGCCAATTCCTAACTGTGTGGCGAGGGTGTGGGGCTGGCGCGGCATGCGCCAGTTCCGGGTGGAGGTCCGGGGCCGAGTCGGCCAGCGGCTCGGTCGTTGTTTCCGCTGCGGTCTGAGCCACCGTTTGAGGTAGGGTCAGAGCCACGGATTCCGGAGGCGTTTTCCCATTCGCCGGCGGAGACGCCGGATAGCCTCCATCTTGTTGAAAAACCGGCGTATACATGCCGGGCGGAATGATGATCTTCAGGGGCTGATGGGATCCCTCGGCGGCGTAGTATTCGCGCAGTTTCTTGCGCAGACGATGGATTTCGACCCTGGCGATGGCGTCTTCAGCGGGATCGAAATTGGCGGGACGCCCCAAAACTTCGGTCGCGATACTATACTCGCAAACCTCCGCGTCCTGACCGTCGAAGTGCTTCTCGCAAATGTACTCCAACAATTTTACCAGCCGCTGGGCCCGCGCGAAGGTCGGAGAAGCGAGGACTGTAGAAAGTTCTACGCGCTCGGCGTCGACGACGCCTGTAGGCCGAGTTCCACCGTGATTGGCATCCCCCATTTGTCGAGATTATACACGTTTCCGCAGTGTTGCGGGGCGGATACGCAATTGTAAAATCAGGCTCCAGCGCAATATCAATTCCGTAACAAGACGTACATTATTGAAAACATTGATGATACGCGCGAAATATGTTTTTGCGTAGGCCCCGTTACTTGGCATAACTCCTTTACTTCAGGTGACCGGCAACCGACAGCAACCCGTTAGCCGGGTGAGGTAACTTAAATGTACTAGCGCGCACATCTGCGACGGGTTACACTCGCCACGTCATATCAGGGCAGTGTTGTGTGCCGTGTTAACAGACGTGTCAGGGGAACAATTTTCAAGCTATCCGAAAGTCCTTGACTTGAGGGTGTAGTGGGGTTATGCTACTTGCAAACGATTAGTCCAGCCTCTCGGTGCGCTTTCGCTTGGCGAGCCGCGAGACAGTCCTTGGTTAGGGAAGTAAAATAATTAGAGGTTAGAAAAGGGGTCAAATGAATTCACCAGATCGGATGCCGACCTCCGTTATAGCTCGGCACAAATATCCGGGAAGATCTTTCTGGTTGTTGGGATTACTGATTGCGGCCTTGGCGTTCTCGCAACTACCGGCGTTCGCGCAGTTCGCGAGCGGATCGATAGGCGCTACGGTCACCGACGCCACAGGCGCGGTTGTCCCAGCAGCGAAAGTCGTCCTGAAAAACGAGGCAACCGGCGCGCTTCGCGACAGCGTCACGAACAGCGCAGGGGCCTTTGATTTCCCGTCGATTCTGCCGGGAACCTACACCGTCACGATCACTGCGGCGGGTTTGCAGACCTTTGAAGAAACAGGTATCACGTTGACGCAAGGCTCGACTTTGCGTCTGCCGACGATCATTCTTCAGGTCCAATCCACGAAGCAGGAAGTCGAGGTTATCGCCGGCGCCGATGTAGTGGTGCCGGTCGATTCAGGGCAAGCCAGCCAGACGCTGAACAAGAACATGATCGAGAATATCTCCATCGCGGGCCGCGATGCTGCCGAGTTGATGAAGATCATGCCGGGCATGGGAATGACCGGCGGCCTTACCCAAGGCATGTGGGGGCAGGGATCGGTCGCGACGCAGCAGAACACCGGACCCATCGGCGCCTTTAGCGCCCAAGGGACCCAACCCAACGGCGGCATGACCATGACGTCGGATGGCGCGAACCTGCTGGACCCCGGCAACCAGGGGACGCAGACCGCCAACATCAACCAGAACCAAGTGCAGGAGGTTTCGATCCTGACATCGGCCTACGGCGCCGAATTCGCGAAAGGTCCGGTAACCTTCCAGGCGATCGGCAAGAGCGGCGGCGCCCAGTTCCACGGACAAGGCTACTTTTATGCGCGCAATGGGGTGTTCGACTCCAACGGCTCTTACAACAACAGCCAAGGCGTGCAGGCTCCGGCGAATAGCTTCTATTATCCTGGTGGCGACATTGGCGGCCCAGTGATCATTCCAGGCACGCACTTCAACAAGAACCACGACAAGTTGTTCTTCTACGCCGCATTCGAGTACATGGACCAGCATCCGGCTGGCTCCCTGCTGCAATACTTTGTGCCTACCTCGCAGATGATGGCCGGCAACTTCACTCCGGCGTATCTGTCGTCTCTGGGGCCTGGTTTCGCCACCGCGAAAGGCGGCGCCGGCGCCAACAACATTACGGGAGCGAACTGTAGCAACACCTGTTCATTCCCCACCGGCCAAATCCCGACAACCGACCTCGACCCGAATTCCGAGATTCTCTTGCATCTGATGCCCCAACCGAATATCAATCCGGTATCGAGTGCGATTGGCGACAACTATCAGTATTTTAACAATACGCCTGTGAATCGCTGGGAACTCCGGTTGCGCGGCGACTACAATATCAGCGACAAAACCAAGTTGTTCTTCTCGTGGAACCACCAGCTCGAGCACGATGAAAACCCGATCAGCATCTGGTGGCAGGTCGGCGGTTCGTTGCCGTATCCGTCCTCCCAGAATGCCAATCAGGTTTCCGAGGTTTACAGCGCGAACCTGGTACACGTGTTCAGCCCCACGCTGACCAACGAGTTTGTGTTCGCGGAGGCCACCTTCCTCAACCCGATTAAACTCGGCAACCCCGCGGCGGTGGATCCCAGCACGCTCGGATTCAACATGACCGGCCTGTTTACCGACCCGTACACGCCACAGATCCCCAACACCTTTGGCTGGAGCAATTCAGCGGTCGGTTTCGCCACGTATCCGTACGGTGAGCCGTTCACGCCCGGCGGCGCGAACTCGTTCGGCAAGCTGTCGCAAACGCCGAACATCAGCGATAACGTAACGAAGATTATCGGCAGCCATACCCTTAAGGCCGGCGTCTACTGGGACTACGCCCGCAATTACCAGACTAGCGGCGGTTTGACGGATTCAGTCCAAGGCGCCGCGGAATTCGATCCTTGGGGTCCGACCAGCACCGGCAACCCCTTAGCCGATTGGGTCACGGGACGCATTAGCGGATTTACCCAGGACTCCGCTGAGGTGGTGCAGGACATGAAGTACTACCAATACTCGTTCTTCTTTAACGATCAGTGGAAGGCCAGCCGCCGACTCACGCTCACCGGCGGTCTGCGCTTCGATCACATGGGGAATTGGGTTCCGAACGACCCTCAGGGCGTTGCGGTTTGGGATCCTGCCACGTATAGCAACAGCCCTACAGCGCCCGCATGGACGGGGTTGGAATGGCACAGCATCGACCCCAGCATTCCCTTGTCCGGCTTCCCATCTAAGTCGTTCTTCGTGGAGCCGCGCTTCGGCTTCGCATACGACTTGTTCGGGAACGGCAAAACCGTGTTACGCGGCGGCGCCGGCTTGTTCCGGTACCAGATTTCCTACAACAGCGCCAGTTCCGGTTACAACCAGCCGTTGGGCGTCGTAGGGGACGTGAGCACCACCGGCAGCAACGCCGCAGGCACCAAATGCTGCATAGGCTGGAATGAGTTCCCGGCATTCAGTCCCTCGCTGGGAGCACAGGGGCTGGGTTCGTCGACGGGTCCTTTGATGATGGGCGACTCGCGGACGCCGAATACCTGGAACTACAACGTGACAATCTCGCAGCGGGTGCCATGGCGCTCGGTGGCGGAATTCCAGTATGCAGGCAACAAGTCGCAAGACATGCTGATTAACGGCGGGAACGGCAATCTGGGGAACCTTGACAATGTCCCGCTCGGTGGGTTCTTTGGACCCAATCCCATAACCGGCGTGAACGAGTGCGGCCCGATCGTCAATGGAGCCTGCTCCCTGGCGCTGCCCTCGACATTCTCCAACCAGAATCAGTACCGCCCGTTCGATAACTACACGGGCCTCACTGTGCAAAGCCACGGCAGCTACTCCAATTACAATGCGTTTATCGCCACGTGGCAGAAGCAATCCGGGCGCGTTACGTTCACTACGAACTACACGTTCAGCAAGGTCCTGGGTATTCTCGATGGGAACAGCGCCAACGGCGCGCAAGCCGGCGACACCTTAAATCCCTTCAACCTGGCCTCGAACTACGGCGTGCTGTCCTGGGACCACACGCACATTTTCAACGCCGCCTACGTAATCAACTTGCCCGCTCCCGTGAAAGACAACAAATTCCTGGGAGGAGTGGTGAATGGCTGGGTTCTTTCGGGCATCACGCAGGCACAGAGCGGGGCGCCCATTCAGCCGAACACTGCCTACGGGCTCAACATATCATGGCCGACCGCCCTGCAGCCGACGAACTGGCTAGGTACGAACGCGATCGGGCAGACTCAGCCGGTTCTCACGTGCAATCCGGGCGCCAATCTGAGGTCCGGCCAGTACTTCAACCCGAACTGTTTCGCGCCCCCTACGAACAACCAGCAGGGCGACCTGATCTGGCCGTTCATCCATGGGCCCGCTTTCTTCAACAGCGACCTCGCGATTTACAAAGACTTCCTGTTTAAGGAGCATCACAAAATCGAGCTGAGGTTCTCGGCGTTCAACTTCTTGAACCATCCGCTCCCGCAATTCAACTCTACGGGCAACAACAACGACGTGCAGTTGAACTTCTCGAACTCCAGCGGCGCATTGAGCCAAACCAATCTGAACTCGCTCACCACCGGTTTCCCGTTGTATAAGAACGAGGTTCCGCGTGTGATCGAGTTCGCAGCCAAGTACAACTTCTAGACCTCGTCCGCGAGGCTGGAAATCAATCGAAGGGGGTGGCGCAGGCCGCCCCCTTTTTCATTGTGGGCAGGTTGTCAACCCGCAAGGCCGATTGCCAATCAGCCTCTACACTCTCGTTGTATAATAGCTGACACGTCCACGCTGTGATCCCAGAAAGCCGCCGTCCTCTTCAGCATCGGTTGTTATTCTATTGGAAGGTTCTCCTCACTTGCTGCGCTTTGTCCGCGCTGGGGAGCACGGTCCTGGGGCCGATAACCTTCGAGGAAATCGCCGGCAGCGCCGGAGTCCACTTCAAGAGTGATAGCTCGCCGACGCCCTTGAAGCACCAGCCGGAGCTCATGCTCGCCGGCGTGGCCGTATTCGACTACGACGGAGACGGATACCCGGATATCTATTTCGTCAACGGCGCGGGCATGCCTTCACTAGTTAAGCAAGGTCCGCGGCATAAGAACCGGCTGTTCCGCAACAACCACGACCTCACGTTCACCGATGTTACCGATCAGGCCGGCGTCGGTGGGGCGGGCTACGGCATGGGTGTGGCGGTTGGCGACTATGACAACGACGGCTGGCCCGACCTGTATGTTGCGAACGTCAACGGGAATCAGTTGTTCCACAACAACGGGAACGGCACGTTCACCGATGTGACGAAGAAGGCCGGCGTGGGCGGGGGCTTCCACAACGGCAAGAAGATGTGGTCGGTAGCGGCCGCGTGGCTGGACTATAATAACGACGGGCTGCTCGATTTATTTGTTTCGAATTACTGCCAGTGGGATCCGGACACCGAACCGGCGTGCTTCGTGAATGGCCGGAATGGCGAGCGCATCTCCTGCAATCCGCGTTTATACCAGCCGCTTCCCAACACGCTGTACCGCAATAACGGCGACGGCACGTTCACCGACGTCTCCGCCCAGACGGGCATCGCGGCAAGCCTAGGGCGCGGCATGGGCGTGGCGATTGCCGATTACGATGGCGACGGCTACCCCGACATCTTCGTGGCTAACGACAATGCCCCCAACCAGCTCTTCCACAACATACGCGGGGAGCGCTTCGAGGATGTCGCCCTGGAAGCGGGGGTTGCGTTTGGGGAGGGCGGGAATGTCCTTTCGGGAATGGGCGTGGATTTCCGGGATGTGCGGAACGACGGGCTGCCCGCCATTTGGATGACCGCCACGGAAAAGCAGACGTTTCCTCTGTTCATGAATCTAGGCCACGGGCAGTTTACCGAAAAGACGGCCGTGGCGGGGCTGGCGATGGATACATACGGGATGTCCGGTTGGGCGAATGGTATCGCAGATCTGGACAACGATGGTTGGAAGGACCTGTTTGTGGCGCGCTCGAACGTAGACGACAACGTACACGTGTTCGCGCAGCGGACCTATGAGGAACCGAATGCCGTGTTTCGCAATCTTGGAGACGCGAAGTTCAAGAACGTCAGCGCCACGGCGGGGCCTGCCTTCCAGGTTCCCGGCGCGCATCGCGGTCTGGCCTTCGGCGATTTGGATAACGATGGCCGGATCGACGCCGTGGTCTCGGTGTTGAATGGCCAAGCCAAGATATTTCATAACACCACGCAGAACGGCAATCATTGGATTTTGCTGAAGCTGTCCGGCACGAAAAGCAACCGCATGGGAATTGGCGCAAGAATCCGGTTGACGGCTGCGGACGGTTCGGTGCAGTATGACCACGTCACGACCAGCATGGGATATTTGTCGTCGAGCGATGCCCGCGTACATTTCGGTCTTGGCGCGAACGGCATGGTCAAAGAGATCCAGATAACATGGCCGAGCGGCATTCAGCAGGTGCTGCGCGATGTGGCGGCGGACCGAGTGGTCGCGGTCACGGAGCCCCAGGGTCGTTAGCCATGTGGGGCAGTCCGGTCCTCTAGACCGCGGCCGACGCCCTCGTCGGCCTGTTGCTAACGTCAAGCGCGTGATTTTAAAGCGGGGAGCGGGTCCAGGGGGACCGCGCGGACCAGGGGGTTCGCCCCACAATTCATGCAGAATCGAGTAAGGTGGGAAAACCTGGAGGTGGTCCGCAGCTTCTATAGTGTTGTTGCGCGCAATGCTTTCCGCCTATACTTGGACTATCGAGGGGTTGTAGCCGTGGGTTTTGCGAAAATCAAGTGGGCGGGTTTCGCTCTGGGTATCGGCGCCCTGCTGCTTTGCTCGCGGGTAGTGGGGTCCGGGGATACCATCTCGGTGCGCATATTGGTAGTGGACTCCGTGGATGAAGCAGCGAAATTCCTGCAGGAATTGAAAAGCGGCGCGGATTTTGCGGCGCTGGCGCGAGAAAAGTCCACCGATGCCACATCCGTGGATGGCGGTCTGCTCGGACAGGTTGACCCCGCTTCGCTGCGGCCCGAGTTGCGGGACGCGCTGCACGATCTGCGGCCCGGAGAGCTTTCGCGCATCGTCAAGCTGCCATCCGGTTACGCCATCTTGAAGGTCGTGGCGGAAACCGGGCCCGCCGGTCCCGATAGCGTGGGCCGTACTCGGCAGAGTGCCCTCTCCGCAGCAGGCAGCGTGCGGTACGGGCCCGTCGTAGCGGGCAATCTGGAGGCATTGTCCGCCATCGCGGCGATTTCGAAACCGGAGGGCTGGGACCAGGATCCTCGGGCCATCTGCGAAGTTCATAACCGCTCGTACAACGCCATGATGGATTGGCTCGATGGCATGCTGGACCCGACCCATGAAAACGGTAAGCCGCAAGCGGAGAAGGCGGCTCCGCTCGACCGGGTGCAGATGCACATGGCCAAAGGGCAACTGTACGTGTATAGGGGCGAAATGGCCAAGTCCATCGAACAATGGGAAACTGCTTACCGGGTGGCGTCCGCGGACGCTCCTCAGATGCTGCCCACGCTGGAGGAGTGCCTTGGAATCGTTTACCTGCATGCGTCGGAGATGGAGAACGGCGTTTACACGAATCCCGGCGACAGATGCCTGTTCCCGATGAGTCCGGCGCTGCGGTACAAGCAAACGGCCAACTCCGAGAAGGCGGTGCAGCATTTCCTTCGATACCTGGCCATACAACCCGACAGCCTTGAGGTGCAGTGGCTGCTCAACGTGGCCGAAATGACTTTGGGCAACTATCCGGATCGCGTGCCGCGCCAGTATCTGCTGGCTCCGTCCTTGTTTACCTCCGCCGAAAGCATAGGACGTTTTACCGACGTGGCCCCGGCGGCCGGATTGAACTTATTCGCGATGTCCTCGGGCGTAATTGTGGACGACTTCGACAATGACGGACTGCTGGATGTGGTCACGTCCAGCTATGATACCTGCGCTCCGATGCACTATTTCCATAACAAAGGGGACGGCACCTTTTCAGACCGGACGGCCGCCGCTGGATTAAGCGCTCAGTTGGGCGGGCTGAATCTCATACAGGCCGATTACAACAACGACGGATGCCTGGATGTGCTGGTGTTGCGCGGGGCCTGGGAGCAACTTGGGCAACGCAAATCGCTGTTGCGCAACAATTGCGACGGAACGTTCACGGATGTGACCAAAGAGAGCGGTTTGGCGATCCCGGCCACCAACACGCAATCCGCGGTTTGGGCGGACATTAACAACGACGGCTTCCTGGACCTGTTTGTAGTCAACGAAAACGGTCCTTCCCAGCTCTTCCTGAATAAGGGAGATGGGACCTTTCAGGATATCTCCCATGCAGCGGGCATCGACCGGTCGGCCTTCTCCAAAGGTGTGACAGCGGCCGACTATGACGGCGACGGGTATGTGGATTTCTACGTCTCCAACATGGGCGTGCATAACTTTCTGTATCACAACAATCATAACGGGACATTCACGGAGGTCGCCGAGCGGGCGGGCGTGCCTGGAAACGACCGAGGCTTCGCAACGTGGTTCTTCGATTACGATAACGACGGCTGGCCCGATCTGTTTGTGACCAGCTTCTATATCTCGGTTGACGAGAGCATGCGGACATACCTGGGGCTGCCCCATAACGCAGGCACCCTGAAGCTATACAAAAACCTGGGAGACGGCACATTCCGCGATGTGACCAAAGAGACCGGTCTGGACAAAGTCTATATGGCCATGGGTGGTAACTTTGGCGACCTGGACGACGATGGATATCCGGACATCTATTTGGGAACCGGAAGCCCCTCGTATGGTTCTCTCGTCCCGAATGTCCTGCTCCGTAACAAGGAAGGAAAGTCCTTCGTCGATATTACGGCCTCCTCGGGCACGGGCGAACTGCATAAAGGGCATGGCGTCGCGATGGCCGACCTCGACAACGACGGCCATTTGGACATTCTCACTTCGATCGGCGGTGCGCTCCCCGGAGATAGCCATGTTTTTCGCCTTTTTGAAAACCCCGGCAACGCGAACGACTGGATCGTGCTGCGTCTAGTGGGCGTCAAGGCGAACCGGTCCGCGATCGGCGCGCGCATCAAAGTGACGGTGAAAAACGAAGGAATGGGGACGCGGGCGATTTATTCCACGGTCGGCAGCCAAAGCTCCTTCGGAGGCTCGCCGTTGCGGCAGCACATCGGCCTGGGCAAGTCCGCGCAGATCCAGCAGATCGAAATACGGTGGCCGGGGAATCCGGCGCCTCAAACATTTTCCAACGTGGGCAAGAACCAGTTCATCGAGATTAAAGAATTCGCCACGAGCTACACGAAGCTCGACTACCGTCCGTATCGCCTGGGCGGCCCTAACCGACGGGCGGAGAAAAACTAACCTCAGGAGCGAGCAATGACGCGAGAAATAGCAGTTGCGATGCTGCTCAGCGTTGGCGCCGGAAGCGTTTGGGCTGCGCAACGCTATCCCGTGACGGGTCTGGTGCTGAAGATAGATCCGGCCCACCGGACCTTCGTGGCATCCTGCACGGCGATTCCCGGATACATGGAGGCCATGGTGATGCCGATCGCCGTACGCGACGGGAAGGCCCTGGATTCCCTGAAGCCGAGCACCCTGGTGGACTTCACTCTGGTCGTCACCGACGACGACTCCTACGCCGAGAACGTCCGCGTGCACCGCTACCAGAGTATGGAGGTGGAGCCACTCCTGACACAACGGTTGCAACTTCTCGCGGCGGTGGGCCATATGGATTCGGCAACCGCCGAACTGGCGCTTGGCGCGCCGGTTCCGGACTTTACGCTGACCGACCAAGCCGGACGCAACGTCAGTTTGTCGCAATTGGCGGGCAAGGTGTTGGTGTCCTCATTCATCTATACAAGTTGCCCTTTGCCGAATTATTGTTTCCGATTGTCGAACAACCTGGGACGCTTGCAGAAACGATTCGCGGATCGGATGGGAAGCGATTTGGTGCTGCTCAGTGTCACGATCGATCCGGTGCACGATACGCCGGAGGTACTGGCCAAGTACGCCGCTACCTGGAAGGCGGACGCCAACTCGTGGCACTTCCTCACAGGACCGAAACCCGATGTTCAGACGGTGTGCCGCAGGTTCGGAGTGAACTTTTGGCCGGATGAGGGGGCACTGACACACTCGTTGCACACCATCGTTATCGATCGCCAGGGAAAGTTAGCGGCCAACTTCGAGGGGAACGAGTTTACGGCTGAGCAATTAGGCGATTTCGTGGGGACCGTTCTGGGTAAACGAGAATAAATAGAGGCCTGCCATGCAGGGGCTCCAGTCTCGCGGGACGTCCACGCCGGTCCAATCCTGCCAATTAGAAACTGCGACATTTCGCTTACTTAGCCCCCGCACTTCTAATTCTGGAGCATTACTACTTCTACAATATTGCTCCTAGCGGCGCTTTCCTCCTATACTTGGCCCATCGTGGGATTGTTGTCTGCGGGTTTTGCAAGAATCAAGTGGGCTAGTGTCGCCCTAGGTATCGGCGCCGTGCTGCTTTGCGCGCGGATGGCTGGGTCCGGAGGTAGCATTGCGGTGCGCGTGATCGTCGTGGATACGGCGGACGAAGCGTCGCAGCTAATCGGGCAATTGAAAAATGGCGCGGATTTTGCCGCGCTGGCGCGGCGGAAATCCACGGATGCCACGTCCGTGGACGGAGGCTTCCTCGGCGCGGTAGACCTCGCCACGCTACGTCCCGAGTTGCGGGACGCGTTGCAAGGTCTGCGCCCCGGAGACCTTTCCCGCATCGTCAAGCTTCCATCCGGTTACGCCATCCTGCAGGTCGTACCGGAAACGGAGCCGCCGAGCCTCGATAGCGCGGGACGTGCCCGGCAGACCGCCCTCTCCGCGGCCGGCAGCGTGCGGTTTGGGCCCGACGTGGGCGGTCTCCAGGAGGCCTGGTCGGCGCTGGCGGCGATTTCCAAACCAGAGGGCTGGGACCAAGATCCGCACGCTATTTGCGAGGTCCATACCCGGTCGTATAGCGCCGTGATGGATTGGCTCGAGCGCATGCTGGATTCCGGGGATGAAGGAAGTAATGCGCAATCGAAGACCGGTAATCCGCTCGATCGCTTGCAGATACACATAGCCAAAGGGCAACTGCATGCGTATAAGGGAGAGACGGCCAAGGCCATCGAACAATGGGAGACCGCGTACCGGCTGGCGCCCTTGGACGTTCCCCAGGTGCTGGCTACGCTGGAGGAGTCCCTCGGAATACTCTACCTGCATGCGTCGGAGATGGAAAACGACGTCTACCGGAATCCCGGAGACAGATGCCTATTCCCGATGCGTCCGGCGTTGCGTTATAAGCACACGGCCAACTCGGCGAAGGCTGTACAGTATTTCCTCAAATGCCTGTCTCACCAACCCGACAGCCTTGAGGCGCAGTGGCTACTCAACGTGGCCGAGATGACATTGGGAAACTATCCGGATGGCGTGCCGCAGCAATATCTGCTGGCTCCATCGCTGTTTGCATCCGCCGAAAGCATAGGGCGATTTACCGACGTGGCCACCCCCGCCGGGCTGAACCTGTTCGCGATGGCCTCGGGTGTAATTGTGGACGACTTCGACAACGACGGGCTGCTTGACGTTCTAACGTCGAGCTACGATCCTTGTGCCGCGATGCACTACTTTCATAACAACGGCGACGGCACTTTTGCGGACAGGACAGCCGCCGCGGGGTTGAGCGATCAGTGGGGCGGGTTGAACTTGATACAAGCGGACTACAACAACGATGGATGCATGGATGTCCTGGTGCTGCGCGGCGCTTGGGAAAAAATCGGGCAGCGCAAGTCCCTCTTGCGCAACAATTGCGATGGAACCTTTACGGATGTCACCAAGCAGAGCGGTTTGGCGATTCCGGCTACCAATACCCAAGCCGCGGTTTGGGCGGACATCGACAACGACGGCTTTTTGGACTTGTTTGTGGTAAACGAAAGTGGTCCTTCCCAGCTTTTCCTGAATAAAGGGGACGGGACCTTTCAGGACATCTCCCACGCGGCGGGCATCGACCGGGCGGCCTTCTCCAAAGGAGTAGCTGCAGCGGACTATGACGGCGACGGATATGTGGATTTCTACGTTTCCAACATGGGCGCCAACAATTTCCTGTACCACAACAATCATGATGGAACCTTTACGGAGGTTGCCGAAGAGGCCGGCGTGCCCGGAACGGGAAGGGGCTTCGCCACGTGGTTCTTCGATTACGATAACGACGGTTGGCCCGACCTGTTTGCGACGAGTTACTATCCCTCGGTCGATGAGAGCATCAGGACCTACCTGGGGCTGGCTCATAACGCGGGGACTTTGAAGTTATATAAGAATCTGGGAGACGGCACGTTCCGCGATGTAACCAAGGAGACCGGATTGGACAAGGTTTTCATGCCCATGGGCGGCAACTTTGGCGATCTGGACGACGATGGATATCCGGACATCTATCTGGGAACGGGGAGCCCCTCGTACGGCTCGCTGGTCCCCAACGTCTTGCTGCGGAACAAGGAAGGAAAGTCCTTCGTCGATATCACGGCTTCTTCGGGCACCGGCGAGTTGCATAAAGGGCATGGCGTGGCCATGGCCGACCTGGACAACGACGGCCACTTGGACATTCTCACTTCCATCGGCGGCGCCGTGCCCGGCGACAGTCATGCCTTTCGCCTTTTTGAAAATCCCGGCAATGCGAACGACTGGATCGTCATGCGCCTGGTGGGCGTCAAGGCGAACCGGTCCGCTATCGGCGCGCGCATCAAGGTGACGGTGAAAAACGAAGGAATGGGGACGCGGGCGATCTATTCCACAGTCGGCAGCCAAAGCTCTTTCGGAGGCTCGCCGTTGCGGCAGCACATCGGACTGGGCAAGTCCGCGCAGATACAGCAGATCGAAATACGGTGGCCGGGGAATCCGGCGCCGCAAACATTTTCTAACGTGGGCAAGAACCAGTTTATCGAGATTAAAGAATTCGCCACAGACTATACGAGGCTCGACTACCGTCCGTATCGCCTGGGCGGCCCTAACCGCCCAGGTGCGGTCGGAAGCGCAGGTCCGGCGGCGAAGCTTTCCAAGCAACCGCAGCCGGGGAAAACGAAGATCGGGAGCGAGCAATGATGCGAAACGCAGCGTTAGCGATGTTCCTGTGCGTCGGCGTCGCAAGCGTTTGGGCCGCGCAACGCTATCCCGTAACTGGTCTGGTGCTGAAAATAGATCCGGCCCATCGGACCTTCGTGGCATCCTGCACGGCTATTCCCGGATACATGGAGGCCATGGTGATGCCCATCCCGGTGCACGATGCAAAGGTGTTGGATGCCTTGAAACCGGGCGTGTTCGTGGACTTCACGCTGGTGGTCGCAAATGACGACGCCTATGCCGAAAGCCTGCGCGTTCACCGCTACCAGAGCGCGGAGTTGGAACCACTTCAGGCGCAGCGACTGCAACTCCTCGCGGCTGTCGGCCACACGGGTTCGGCGGTCACCGAACTGGCCCTCGGCGCGCCGGTTCCGGATTTTACGCTCACCGACCAAGCCGGACGCAACGTCAGTTTGTCGCAATTGGCCGGCAAGGTGTTAGTGTCCTCATTCATCTATACAAGTTGCCCTTTACCGAATTATTGCTTCCGGTTGTCGAACAACCTGGGACGTTTGCAAAAACGTTTTGCGGGCCGGATGGGACGCGACCTGGCGCTGCTGAGCGTCACGATCGACCCAGTGCACGATACGCCTGAGGTGTTGGCCAGGTACGCCGCTACCTGGAAGGCCGATGCTAATTCGTGGCACTTTCTTACAGGATCGGAACAAGAGGTCAAGAGAGTGTGCCGCGGGTTCGGTGTGAACTTTTGGCCGGACGAAGGCGCCCTGACACACTCGTTGCACACCATCGTTATCGATCGCCAGGGAAAGCTGGCGGCCAACTTCGAGGGGAACGAGTTTACGGCGGATCAATTAGGCGATTTCGTGGAGGCTGTTCTGGGTCGCCGGGAATGAGAAGAGAGGGGCCATTTGCACGGTGCTGTGGGGCAGGTTGGCAACCTGCGGCCGATTGGTAATCGGCCTTGTTCAGCGCATTTCTCTGAGAATTCCCCGCTCAGAACCTCTCTTGATGGTTGTGGCCAACCTTCCATGCGTGCCGCATGCCGTATGATCACGCCGTGGGCCACCCTATCTTCCTCGCCTGACGGTCTCCCGGCGAACCGTAGCTTTCCACTAGCCACCTCCTCCGGACCGGCCATTCCGACTATGGACCAGGCGGAGGTCGTGCGCTGCGAACTACGTCGAGGGCAACCCGGTAACTGCGGGCTTAGCAACGGCACCCGAACAATTTACGTAATCCAGTGCCTGGCCGATTATCAATCGGCCGCAGGTTACTAACCTGCCCCACAACACCGTGCAAAAGTAGAAACTCGAGTGGCGAGCGCAGCTCGCCTAAGCGGGTCCTGGATGGAGGAACCGCCCAGAGATTCAATTTGGGTAGGGATCGCCGGGGCGGGCGATGCGGATCTGGTGATCGGTAAAGGCAACGTGGCCGTCCGACAGAGTCACTTTAGGCATGTGACAACCGGCACAGTTATTCTTCGACACCGGGCATGGTTTTCGCGGCTTCGACGCATGGCACGCCAGGCAGGCGCGGTCATAACCGGCTTCGTCCCCAGCCAGGCTGCCGTGCGGATCGTGGCAGGCGGTGCAGCGAATGCGTTTGTCGTCGCCGAGGAAGCACTGGCTATTTGCCAGCCGGTAAGGCGCAAACCGGACATTCACCTCGCCCCACTCCCGCTTCCTGACGACGAACTCCCAGGTGCGATGGCACTGGCCGCAGAAATTCGACATGTCTTCCGCGCCCATGTGGCCGAGTTTGGCGGGAAAGGGGGCGGCCTTTCCTTGTGCGATAGCTTCCATGTGCGCGGCCGCGCCCGTGTGGCAATGCTCGCAAGCCACGCCCGGCTTGAGAGTATCGAGAGTCAGCCTGCCCTGGTTCACGCCGCCCGTGCTGTGACAGCCAAAGCAGACGACGACTTCCTCGCGGGACATCTCGCGACCCATGGCTTCCACCAGATTGCGAGGCCGCAACTGCTCATCGCCCAGAGTGATGGCCAAGCCCCTCAGTTTCGTGTAATAGCTGACCATGCTTTCGTAGAAGCGGCTCCGGTATTGGAAGACGAACGTCTGCATGTGGACGCCGAACGCATATTGAATGGGCAGGGAGAGTTCGCCGGCGCCGTCGCGCACCGTGTATATGCTCAGATCGCCCTGGCGTTCGATGGTGTACGCGTAGCCGTTTTTCTCAAAGGTCAGCTTGGGGTGGGATTTCAGGTTCTGCTGGTCCGGAGGCAACTGGATAGCTTGGGCCATTCCGGATTTCGGCTGCGACAGCATTTGGGCCGGATGGCAAGTGGCACAAGTCGTTGCGCCGGCAGGCGGCGCACCGGCGTACGCAACCGTCGCTAGCGCAAGGCAGATCGACGCTGAGTGTGCATGAGCCAATGACACATGATACTCGAAGTTGGAGGGGGCGAAGCCGTCCGGCTGTGCGCACGCGCTATCCTGGTCGATATGGGTTCTCGCCCCCTGGTTGCGCTGGGCTTGACGTGTGCATGGTTGCTCCTGTCGCGCGCCGCGGGCGGGCCGGCTTCCGCTATCCGGTTCGATCTGAAGGCGATCCCCTTCCAGCTTGAACAAGGCGAAGTCGCCGCGCGCCACGTGCCCGCCGCCATGGCCGGCGGCGTGGCCGTGTTCGACTACAATCGCGACGGGCGTCCCGACATCTTCTTCACCAACGGCGCCAATCTCGCCACGCTGAAGAAGGACGATCCCAAGTACCGCAACCGGTTGTTTCGCAACGATGGCAACGGCGTGTTCACGGACGTCACCGCGTCGGCGGGTCTGGCCGGCAGCGGCTTCGACAGCGGCGTGGCGGTGGGCGACTACGATAATGACGGCTATCCCGATCTCTTCGTGGCGGGCGTCCACCATAATACGCTGTACCACAACAATGGCGACGGCACGTTCACGGATGTGACGGCGAAGGCCGGCATCGACAATCGCCCGGACCCCCAATTCGGGCCGATGTGGGGCATTACAGCGGTCTGGGTGGACGTGAACAACGACGGGCTGCTCGACCTGTTCGTGGTCAACTATCTACAATGGGACTACGCCACGGAGCCCCTCTGCGAATACAAAGGAGTGCCCGATTATTGCGCGCCGCGGTCCTATAAGGGCTTGCCCAACCAGTTGTTCCTGAACAAGGGCAACGGCACGTTCGAGGATGTGTCGGAGAAGTGGGGCATTCGCGCGCACGTGGGGAAGGGTATGGGAGTAGGCATGGCCGACTACGATCTGGACGGTCGCCCGGACCTTTTTGTGACCAACGATGGCTCGTATAATTTCCTTTTCCACAATCTGGGAGACAAGTTCGAGGAAGCCGGGTTTCAGAAAGGCGTGGCACTGCCGGAGGACGGAAATTTCGTATCCGGAATGGGCCTGGATTTTCGCGATTTCAACAATGACGGGTACCCGGACCTGGTAACCGTGGCGCTGGAGAAACAGACGTTCCCCTTGTGGACCAACACGGCCGGGCGCGGGTTCCAGGAGGTGACCACGCCGAGCGGCATGCGCGCGTTGACCATGCGCATGGCGGGATTCGGCGCGGGACTGTATGACTTCGACAACGACGGCTGGAAGGATCTTTTCGTGAGCCGCGGAGATGTGCTGACCCAACCGCTGCCCGGCGCCACGGTGGAGCAGCACAACACCGTATTCCGAAATCCGGGCGCCAGCGGTCACTGGGAGGCGTTGACCGCCGAAGCGGGCTTGGACGCGTCACCCGCGGCGCGCCACCGTGGCCTGGCGTTCGGCGACCTGGACGGCGATGGGCGGATCGACGTGGTGGTCACCGCGCTAGCGCATCCCGCGGAAATCTGGATGAATCGCAGCCCCGCCGCGGGACATTGGCTGGACATCGCGCTGGAAGGAACCAAGAGCAACCGCGACGGTATTGGCGCCAGGATCCAGGTCACCACGAAGAGCGGCGCCCAGTATAACCACATGACCACCAGCGTGGGCTATGCGTCGTCGAGTTGCGGACCCGTGCACTTCGGATTAGGCGCGGACGGGACGGCTGCTACGGTAGTCATTCATTGGCCGTCGGGGATCGTACAGACGCTGAAGGACGTGCGCGGCGACCGCGTGTTGAACGTAAAGGAGACTCCGTAGCGCAGTGCCGCTCAGATCGCCAATTTTGAGTGGGCTAGCAGCGGGTCCAGGGGGACCCGCGCAGACCAGGGGGTCTGCCCCACAGGCTGCCCGGATGCTCTACCTGGTTGCTTGTCTGGGCTTGCTCGCCGCCAGCGACACGTTCGACCAGGTGGCAAAAGACGCTGCGGAGGCGCGCGAGCAGAACCGCATCCAGGACGCCATCGGATTGTATCGCCAGGCGGTCAAACTGCGCCCATCGTGGACGGAAGGCTGGTGGTTCCTGGGTGAACTCCTTTACGATCAGGATAAGTATCCGGAAGCCCGGGACGCCTTGCGCCGGCTGGTATCCCTGGACCATAAGACGGGCCCCGGATTTGCGATGCTGGGCCTTTGCGAGTACGAAACAAAGGAGTATGCCAGGGCGCTCGACCACATCGACGAGGGCCGCCGTCTAGGTCTAGGCGACGACCCGCAAGCGAAGCGTGTGGTGCTGTACCATGCAGTCGTGCTGCTCACGCGATTCCAACGATACGAATCCGCGTTGCAGGTGCTGGAGAAGGTCCTGAGGACGGGCGAGGCTGGCCCCAATGTGATCGAGGCCGCGGGCTTGGCGGGGCTGCGCCGGCCTATCTTGCCGGAAGATCTGCCGCCTGGCGATAAGGACCTCGTCGATCGCGCCGGACGGGCAGTCTGTGCCGCCAGCGGAAAACGTCCGGCGGACGCGCAAAAATACTTCGCGGAGCTGTTGGCCGCATATCCGAAAGCGCCCAACGTCCACTATCTCTACGGATCGTTCCTGTTGGCGAGTGATGAGGATGCGGGCCTCGGCGAGTTCCAGAAGGAACTGGAATTGAACCCGAAGCATCCGGAGGCTCTGGCGACCATCGCCTTGGAGTATGAGAAGCGCGGCGATCCCGACAAAGCCATTCCGTATGCGCAGCGCGCGGTCGACGCGGATACTGGGTTCTTCGCGGCCCACGCTGTACTCGGCAGGCTGCTGGCCAATGCGGGCGAAGTGGAGAAGGGAATCAAGGAACTGGAGATCGCCAGGGAGCAGGCCCCGGACAGCCCGCAGGTGCACTTCTCGTTGGCGGCAGCCTATGCCATCGCGGGCAGAAAAGCCGATGCGGCCCGGGAGCGCGCGGAGTTTGTGCGGCTGAAGCAGTTGGCCGATGAGGTTGCGAAGTGACGATACGCAGGCCGGCCCGAGCGGGTTCTGGAGAACCCGCGCAGACCTGGAGGTCTGCCCCACATCTGCTGCCAACGATTGCTCTCGTTGCGTCCGCGCTGTGCGCGCAGGTTCCAGACCAGATCGGAACCTACCGCGAGTATCTGGAGGCGCACCCGGATTCGGTGGAAGCGCGCTCGAATCTGGGCGCCGCGCTGGCCCGCGCCGGCCGCTACGAGGAGGCCATCGCGGAATACGATCGCGCGCTCTCGAAGAGCCCCGACAACCCAGCCCTGCTGCTGAATCTAGGGCTGGCTTATTACAAGACCGGGCGCCCCGCCGAGGCCGCCACCCGCTTCGAACGCGCCGCTTCCCTTGCACCCCAGTTCAAAGACCAAGTCACGCTGCTGCTGGCCAGTTGCTATAACGGTCTCGGCAAATACAAGCAAGCCATCGCGCTATTGGCCCCGCTCGAGAAGGAGAAGTCCACCGATCGGGCATTCGACTACTTGTATGGAACCGCTCTCATCGGAGATGGTCAGAGCGCTAGCGGCGCAGCCGTCATCGATCGCATCCTCAGCCGAGGCGACTCCGCTGAAGCCCTGCTGCTGCGTGGCACTCTCAAGATGAGGGCGAACGACCACGATGGCGCGGTCGCCGACGTCGAGAAGGCTATCGCCCTCGACAGCGGGCTTCCCGGCGCGCATGGCCGTTTGGGGGAAATCCTGTTTGCCGTGGGAGAAATCGACCGCGCCCGCACCGCGTTCGCCCAGGAACTCGCTTTGAACCCGGACGATTTCATATCGAACCTGGACCTGGGCGTGTTGGCGAAGCAGGATCAGGAATACGTGGAGGCGCGCCGTTACTTCGAGCGCGCCCTCCAGGTACGTCCCGGCGATCCGGGCGTGCGCTATCAGATAGCTAACGTCGACCTGGCCACCGGCAATGCGGACCAGGCGCGCAAGGCGCTGGAAGCCTTGATCGCCGAATCGCCGGATTTCGCCGAGGCGCACGCCACGCTGGCCGCCGTCTATTATCGTCTCGGCCGTAGCGCCGACGGCGAACGCGAACACGCTATCGCGAAAAAACTCATCGACCAGCGCGATGCGGCGCAGGCGGGTGAGAGACCCCGATGAAGCGGTGGCTGGTGGTTGGTGGCTGGTGGCTGGTGTTTAGTGGCTGGTGGCTGGCCCTCAACGGTGAAGGCCCTGAACTGAAACGGCCGCACTTCACCGATATTGCTTCCAAGTCCAACTTCGCTTACCGCACGGACAACAATTTCACTGGCAGGAAGTATTTTCCGCAAACGATGTGCGGCGGGGTGGCCGCCTTCGATTTCGACAACGACGGCCGCATGGATCTCTTCTTCACCAACGGCGCCAAGCTGCCCGAATTGGAAAAGAGCGATCCACGCTTCTACAACTGCCTGCTGCGCAATCGCGGCGACGGCACTTTCGAGGATGTCACCGCGCGCGCCGGCTTGCTGGGCAAGGATCTCGGGTTCAGCTTCGGGGTGGCCGCCGGCGATTACGACAACGACGGCTTTGAGGATCTGTTCATCTGCAACGCCGGACGCAACACCCTTTACCACAATAACGGGGACGGCACCTTTACCGATGTCACCGAACGTTCCGGCATCGGGAGCAAGCCGAAGGATGTGATCAGCGTTGCGGCCGCCTGGTTCGACTATGACAACGACGGCAAGCTGGATCTGATTGTTTCCAACTATACCGTGTGGACCCCGCAAACGGACAAAGTTTGCGCGATCAACGGCCGCGAATACTACTGCCATCCCAAGGTCTATCCCAACATCGCGCACCGCCTCTATCACAACCTCGGTAACGGCCGCTTCGAAGACGTGACCGACACATCCGGTTTCGGCACGGAACTCGGCAAGGGGATGGGTATCGCCATCGCGGATTTCAACGGCGACGGATATATGGACGTATTCATAGCTAACGACACAGTACGCAATTTCCTGTTCATCAACCAGAAGAACGGGACGTTCAAAGAGTCCGGTTTCGAGTGGGGCGTGGCCTACGACGAGAGCGGCAATGCGGGTTCTTCCATGGGCGTCGACGCCAAGGATTACGATAACGACGGCTGGCCCGACATCTTCTTTAACAACCTGAAGGGGCAGATATGGGGTCTTTACCGCAACATCGGCGGCAAATCCCTGAACTACGTTTCCGGCGTGTCCCGCCTGTCGCGCTTAAGCGCGCACAATTCCGGCTGGAGCAATGGCTTTGTCGACTATAACAATGACGGTTGGAAGGATCTGTACTCCGCCAACGGAGAGGTCGAGAACATGGCCGAGATGACGCGCCAGCACGACACCATGTTCGAGAACGTGGATGGCAAGGAGTTTCGGGATGTCTCCGGACTGCTGGGCGAGGACTTTAACCATGCGGGCTACCAACGCGGCTCGGCTTTCGTGGATCTGAATAACGACGGCTTCGAGGATCTGGCGGTGACATCCCTCGGCGAAAAGCCGCGCATTCTGATGAACTCGGCCGATAACGGGAATCACTGGCTGTTGGTTAATACTATCGGCCGCCGCAGCAACCGCGACGGAATCGGGGCGGCGTTGAAACTGACGACTGCCTCGGGCCGCACGCTGTACAATCACGTGACTACTTCCGACGGATTCATGTCGTCGAGCGACAAGCGCGTGCACTTCGGGTTGGGAGCGGAAAAGGCTATCGCATCGTTGGAGATCCGCTGGCCCAGCGGGATCGTGCAGACGATTAAGAAGGTGCGGGCGGAACAGATTCTGACGGTCACGGAACCGGTGCGGTGAGGGACGCTGTCGTTTTCGACCAGTTTGCACGAGAATTCCATTCCGCGCGTCTATATCTGGAGGGGAGAACCGACATGCCGCGCCCGTCAGTCGTGCTTGGATTCGCAATAGCCGCGTCGCTTTTCGCCCAGGCCGACCGTCAATTCACGGATGTCCCTTTTGTCCCCACGCCGCCCAACGTGGTCGATGCCATGCTCGATCTCGCCAACATCAAACCGGCGGACGTTCTGATCGATCTCGGCTCAGGCGACGGCCGCGTTGTTATCGCAGCCTGCAAGCGATTTGGCATTCGTGCCACAGGCATCGAAATCGATCCCGACCTGGTGCGGCAGTCGGAAACGCTGGCCCGCCAGGAGGGCCTGGCCGGGAAAGCCAAGTTCGTGCAGGCCGACCTGTTCGCATACGACCTGCGTCAGGCATCTATCGTGACCATGTTTCTGACACCCGGCGTCAACCTGCGTCTGCGTTCGAAGCTGATCGGTGAGCTACGGCCCGGAACGCGCATCGTCTCTCACCGGTTCGACATGGGAAGCTGGGCGCCTGCGAAGACTGTCCAGGTCGGAGACGACCGGATATACCTTTGGGTGGTTCCCACGGGTGGGCTGGGAGCCTTCCATCCCGCAAGTCCGCACACCACACCGAACACAGAAACTCGGGCGACGATGTTTTCGTACGATTCGGCCGCCCCACTCAACATCCGCATGGAAAAGCCCGAGGCAACCGACAGATCGTATGTGACGGCGCTGTCGTACTCCGGCTCGGTAGGGCCGGTTTCGGCGACCCTCGTCACTCCTGCCGGGAGAGGGAAGTATCCAGCGGTCGTCTTCGCGCCCGACTACGGGAGACGCGACGAATTCCTCCCCGAGGCGCTGCTGCTGGCGCGCGCATCGACGCCGCTTGTTTCGTTACTGGTCGACGCGCCTGCGGAGAGACCGGTGGGCTGGCGGCGCAGTTTCAATTCGCTGAGCGACAATGACAACGACCGGGACATCCACATTCAGGCTGTGATCGATATCCGGCGGGGGATCGATATGCTGGCCACGCGAAGCGATGTCGACGCCAGCCGCATCGCCTATGTGGGTCACGGTTATGGGGCGAACTGGGGCGCGATCCTGTCAAGCATCGAACCGCGGCTGCGCGCCTTTGTTCTGGTGGCGGGTTTTCCGAGCCTCGCCGAATTGATGGAAAGCGACGATCCCGATATGGCGAACATGCGGTTCTCCATGGGAAGCGAACGTTTTGCCCGATATCGGGCATCCATTTCCGCGGTGGATCCGGAACGTTTCACGCGTTTTTGGTTGGGATCCCCAATTCTGTTCCAGTTCGGGCGCTTCGATCAATTCGTGCCGCGCGCCGCCGCGGAGGGCCTCGTGCACTCGATCCCACGTCCCCAGAAAGTGGTGTTCTACGATGCCGGCCACTCGGTAAACGACCCGCGCGCGATGGCCGATCGTGACGAGTTTCTGGCCCGCAGCATACAAAAATAAATCTGAACGCTTGCCTTCCTGCGCCAGTCTTAGCTGGTGACACGCCTCGATCATGATCGAAGTTATACAAGCGATGGCGCTGCCGGAGCCAGGATCGGCAACGCGGCAGGAAGCCGCGGAGCGCGAATCCCGCTTCGCCGGGCTGGTTGAGCGGCAATCGCGGTTCGTCTTCCGCGTAGCGTACGCGCTGCTGCGCAACTCGCACGATGCCGAGGATGTGGTGCAGGAGACGTTTCTGAAGCTCTATCGCGCCCGCCGCTGGGACATGATCGAGAATGAACGGGCGTTTCTGGCGCGCGCAGCCTGGCGGATCGCGGTGGATAAACTGCACAAGGCGCGCCCCGCGCCGCTGGATGAACTGGCTGTGAGCGGCGGGGCGAACCCGGAGGAGATGGCGGTGACGGCGGACTGGAACGCGACTGTGCATCGCCTAGTAGACGCCTTGCCGCAAGAACTGCGGCAGCCGCTGGCGCTTTCGACGGTGGAGGAAATGAACTCGCGCCAGATCGCAGCAGTAATGGGGATCGCCGAGGGGACCGTGCGTACACGAATCATGCGTGCACGCGGGATTTTGAAGCAGAAACTGGCAGGGATAATGGAAGGCCGTTTATGAGAGACGACGATCTCGACAGAGCCCTGGCGCGGTACTCGAGCAAGGAACCTCTGGCCGGACTCGAGCAACGGGTGTTGCATCGAATACGTGCGGAGGGCGCGGCTTCGCGATTTGGGTTCGGGCAATGGGTGTGGGCGATTGGAGTTGCTTTGGTGGCGTGCATAATCGCGGCAGGCGTCTGGTTGCAGAAACCAGTGCCGCAGAGAACCGCTGCGCGAAGAATGGAGGGAGGGCTTCAGCCGGCGCGGGGCTTAAGCCCCGCTATCGGCGAACGCAGGCTTTCGCGCCGACAGGCCAGGAGGCCTGTCCTACTGACGCCCGAAGAGCGCGCTCTGCTGACGCTGGTGACCAGCGCACCGAACCCTGCAAGCGAAGCACTGCTCGACCTACAGCGGCGCAGCAGGGAACCGATCCAGTTCGAACCGATCGAAATAGAACCATTAAGGAGCCACGATGCGAACGACGACGCGAAATAAGGCAAATCTAGCCATAGCTTGCGGCGCAATCCTGTTGATAGCGGGTAATTGCACAGCGCAAGACGAAAACGCCAAATCCACGGCCGAGCCGCAGAAGTATTTTCACCTCGATTTCGTGGTGAAGCAACTGGAGGGCGAGAAGGTAATCGGCGCCCGGCATTACTCGGCCACAACTGCCGTAGGACAAAAGGGCGAGATCCGCGCGGGTAACAAGGTGCCGATACAGACCGGCAGCGCAGCGGGGCTCACCTTTGTCGACGTAGGCGTGAACATCGACTGCACCGCGGCAAAAGAGATCGAGGGAAGTCTGCCTCTGAGCGTGTTCGCCGAAATCAGCAGTGTCGCCGTCTCCGCGAACCCGCCGTTGATCCGGCAGACTAAGTGGAGCTCGAATGTGATCGTGCCGATCGGCAAGCCGACAGTGATCTTCTCATCCGACGATTTGGCCACCAAGGGCCAGACGCAACTGGAACTGACGGCGACGCCTGTTGGTGTTGGGGCTGGAGGAGTCCCTCGATAACAGTGGCAGTTCGGTTGCGCTGTAGGGCGGCCAATCATGGCTGCAGCCGCCTTTTAGGCGGCTCTTGCTTTCACGGCGGGGGGCGGGATGCGGGGGCCGGATTGCCCAATGCCACTTACTTTTCCCATGACCGAACACCTGCATTAATTGCGGGGCGGGCCTCCAGGCCTGCGGCGGGCGTCTACGCCCGCCTGTTCCGTTGCGCGAAGAGCGGGTCCTGGAGGACCCGCGCAGACCTGGAGGTCCGCCCCACAACGTTCCGCAGCATTTCCCGACATTGAGAAAAGTAAGTGGCATTGGGCA
>Ga0070761_10000213_pt1 | contig 38418 bp, 38 predicted proteins | sample HubBroMetageREF1_FD_66724 | JGI IMG/M metagenome (GOLD analysis project Ga0070761, IMG submission 66724) | Reference soil microbial communities from the Hubbard Brook experimental Forest, New Hampshire, USA - Hubbard Brook CCASE Soil... | ecosystem: Environmental > Terrestrial > Soil >... | reverse complement strand
CTTGGTCCGGGGCCCGCCGCCGCCGGCGATCCAGACTTGCAGCGCTATGATCTGGCGCAGTTCGGCTGAGAGCATGGTGAAGATCACCCGCGGATCGCGGGTCCCCGACGGACCCCTGAAGCGGGGCAGCCGCGGCTCGGCCGGTTCGGTGCGAGCGGATTTCGCCCGGGCGGGCTCGACGGGGACGGAAGGTTGCGGGGCGGCCTGCTCTTCGGCCGGCGGCGCCATGGCTGCCTGTTCCCGCTGGGCCAGTTCCCGAAGGGCTTCGGCGTAGGTCGCGCGCGTCAGCACCATCCCCATCTCGGTCAGCTCGTCGAGAATGCGCAACTGCCGTTCGGTTCGCGGATCGCCCGACCGCGCATCCGGGCGATCGCGACCTGGAACGGTCGCGGCCTGGTCACCGGTGTCGTGATTGGGCGCGTCAGTCGGAATTTGCTCACTCCTCGGTTTGACGTCGGACACTGGTTACCCCATCGCCCCCGGTTCGCCTTCGCGCCGGCATCGGGCAGGATCGAGAGCGGATAATTATAGGATCAAACCTAAATGTCAAGCGGAGTTTTTTGCTTCCTCCAGGCTGAGCAAGATTCACTCGAGCGAGACACATTTGGGGCGACGGCGCGACACGTGGCCATCAGTGGCTCGGGCGTCCCCGCCCGCGATGCCGCCGCAGGCGGCACGGGCCGCAGCCGCGCTCTATCCGGGAATTGAGGCCGGCTGTGCCGGCAGGCGGGCAGAGACGCCCGCCTCGCCGATCAACCCTCGTCTTCCCGCTCCGAGCTGGCCCGTTTGTGTCACGACCAACAAATCAGGGCTCAGCCCCGGGCCCCTTTCGGGATTACCCCTGCGGCGGGATGGCGCCGTAATCGCCGGTCGCCTCGTCGGGATCCACCGACAGTCCGCAGATCTTCGCCGGTACGGATTGCCGGATCGACCAGCTGGTATAGGCCGCGTAGCCCTGCCACCCTCTCGAACAGGACAGCCAGCCCTGGTTCGCCAGCCCGGCCCGGGCGAGGGCGGTGCAGACCATCCCCGACCCGTAGGCGCCGATCCGGTATTGCGGATCGTTCTGGGCGACCGCGGACTGGAAGCTGGCGGCGACTGCCTGGAAATAGGGAATGATCGCCGCGGCGAGATCGGCTTCGGCCGCATCGTAGTCGACGGCGAAATAGATCGTGGTGCCGGCCGGGGCCGAAATCAGACTGGCCTGGTGGGCTGCCCTCAGGCCGTCGCTCGTGCCCCGGTCGGGCGAGAAGTAACCGACCGCGGTCGGCCCGTCTTCATAGACCAGCACGACGCCGAGGCCGGCAGTGGTCACCGCATGCGCTTCGGCGGCGCCGATCGCCTTCGCCGTGTTCCGGCTGAGATAGCGCCCGACGAAGTCGTAACCGGCTGCCTTGATCTTCGTCGCAGCGTGGGAACAATTGGCCTCCGTATCAAAGCCCTTCGCCATGGTGTCCTCCCTCGTCATTGTGAATTCATCGATAGATCGCGTGCGCTCGGGTCGCCGCAGGGCTGAACCCGTGCGACCGCGGGCCCGGACCGGCCCGGTCTCGCCAGCGCGAAAATATTTCTTCGATCCAACCGAGGATCATGCACACCCGCTCTCGGTCGGCAAGGGAAAATCCAGACTTTCGATTGCCGAGACCGGCGCGCGCCCAGGGCCGGCCGGTGCGAGAAGACTGGCCGCCACCCGGCCTGGGCCACGGATCACGCCGATGGGGGCACCGTCTTCGCGCCCGATTACCGTCAGGGCCGAATCGCCCCGTAATCTTCGCCCTGTGCGATATCGGGATCGACCGACAGGCCTTCGAACGTGGTCGGCAGGGATTGGCGGATCGACCAAGTCGTATAATCCTTGGTTGTGTCCTTGGGAGGGTCCTTGGTGTAGTCTTTGTAGCCTCGCCACCCTTTGGAACAGGACAACCAACCCTGGTAGGCCAATCCCTCTTTGGCGAGTTGTGTGCACACCATCCCGGAACCGTAGACGCCGACTCGGTATTGTCGTGTCGTGAGCGCCGCGGCGGTGCCGAAGCAGTTTTCGATCGCCTGGAAGTAGGGAATGATCGCGGCGGCGAGATCGGCTTCGGCCGCATTGTAATCGACCGCGAAATAGATCGTCGGCGCGGGTTCGATCTTCCCGACGGACGCGGGTAGGATCAAATTGGCTTGGTGGACGGCCCGCAACCCGTCGCTGGTGCCGCGGTCAGGCGTGAAATAACCGGCGGCGGTCGGAACGTCCTCATAGACCAGGACGATGGCGAGACCTGCGGCCCGCAGAGCCTCCGCCTCGGCCGAGCCGATCACCTTGTCCGAGTTTCTGCCCAGGTAGCGGCCGACGAAGTCGTAACCGGCCGCTTTGATCGCCGCGGCTGCCTGGGTACAATTTGCCCGCGTATCGAATCCTTTTATCGTCATGGCCTACCTCCCCCGGCGTGATGTCATCGAATAAAGATTCGCTCTTTCCGGACATTTCGGCTGGAGCGTCTGCAATCGTCCGGTACCTGCCAATTAACAGGAGCGCGAATATCTGCCCGTGAACCAACCGCCGATAATGCATGCCAATCGAGCGCTGGCAAGCGCAATTCACGACTCCCGATTGCGGCGAGCGGGTCCTGTCGAGTCCGATCGGAGGGCGGGGATCGAGTGGCGGCGGTCGTCAGTCGGCTGCCGGCCGTGTTATGGTCTTTCGGCGCGCCGACGCCCGGTTCCGGGAGCGGCTCAAATCGAGCGAGTGGCCCCGCCGTCGATCCGGATCATGCTGCCGGTGACATAGCTGGCCCTCGTGCCGGCCAGGAAGGCGGCGACGGCGCCGAATTCTTCGATCGTGCCGTAACGGCCGACTGGAATCTCGTCAGCGGCGCGAGCGGCGACTGCTTCCGCCGTCAGGCCTCGGGCCGCAGCGGTGACGGCGTCGAGCTGGGCCACGCGCTGGGTGGCGATGCGGCCGGGCAGCAGCATGTTGACGGTGATGCCGAACTTGCCGACCTCGCCGGCGAGCGTCTTCGACCAGCCGACCAAGGCGGAGCGGAGGGTATTGGACAGGCCGATCGCCGGGATCGGCTGGACCACGCCGGAGGAGGCGACAGTCAAGACCCGGCCCCATTTCCGCGCCCGCATGCCGGGGAGCGCCAGATCGGTCAGGCCGATGATGTTCAGCACCATCATCTCGAATTGCCGCTGCCACAGATCGGGCGCGATCCCGGCGACGCCGGAAGGCGGCGGCCCGCCGGAATTATTGACGAGAATATCGATCCCGCCGAGTCTCGTCTCGATGGTGGCGAAGGCCGCGCCCAATGCCGCCCGGTCGGCGAGGTCGGCCGCCACCGGCAGGATCTCGCCCGCGGTTTCGGCCGCGATCTCGGCGGCCGTCCGGTCGAGTGCCGCGCCATCGCGCGAGACGATCGCGACGGCTGCGCCTTCGGCCGCCAGTGCCGCGGCGATGCCGCGCCCGATGCCGCGGCTGCCGCCCATGACCAGCGCCCGCTTGCCCCGAAGGCCCAGATCCATTTCGCCGCTCCCGTCTTCGCCGAGGATCCGGGATCATGCCCGTGCGAACCTCGGCCCGGCAAGGGCGGCGCGCCGCCGCGGCAGGAAATCAGGCGGCGACTTCCAGGGTCCGCGACGCCGGGAACTCGATCGTCACCGCCGTGCCGCCGCCGGGGGCACTGGCGATACGCAGATCGCCGCCATGGAGGACCACCAGGCCGCGGGCGATCGGCAGGCCGAGGCCGGTGCCGCTCTCGTCCGACAGATGGGCATTGCGGGCCCGGCGGAAATTGTCGAGCACGTCGGCCAGATCTTCGGCGGGAATGCCGATGCCGGTGTCGCGGACTTCGACCAGGACGGTTCCGCTCTCCGAACAGCCGGTGGTGAGCGAGACCCGGCCGCCCTCGGGCGTGAACTTTATCGCATTGGACAGCAGATTCAGCAGGATCTGCCGCAGGGCCCGCTCGTCGGCCAGGATCAGCGGCACCGGTCCGAGGGTCAGCGAAAAGGCGATGTGCTTCTGGTCGGCGCGCCCGCGCATCAGCCGGGCGGAGGATTCGACGATTTGGGGCAGGTCGGTCGGTTCTTCGTGCAACTCGTATTTTCCGGCCTCGACCTTGGCGCTGTCGAGAATATCGTTGATCAGGGAGAGGAGGTGATTGGCGCTGGTCAGAATATCGGTGCAGTACTCGACATAGCGCTCCGATCCGAGGGGGCCGAAAAATCCGCCGAGCATCACTTCGGAGAATCCGATGATGGCATTGAGCGGGGTGCGCAGCTCGTGGCTCATGGTCGCCAGAAAATCGGACTTGGCCCGGCTGGCGAGATCGGTCCGCGACTTTTCGGCGAGAAGCGCTCGAGTCAGCTCCTCCCGCTCGTGGCGCAGTTTCAGAGTCTGGATCAGGCTGCGCGAGATGTTCCGCCCGGTGACGATCAGATTGGCCCCGAAGATCAGCACCAGCAGGCCGGTGACGATATGCAGCGAATCGCCCTGCGCCAAGGCGCAGAGCGCGACCGGGACGGTGGCGGCGGCGATGAACGCGAAGCTTCCGCGCGCGTCGGCGGCATTGAGCACCGTGGCACCGGCGCCGAGCCCCCACACGACCATGACGATGGTCAGATGGAGAGCGAGGTCCGGTGTCACGAACATGAGCAGGCCCGCCGCCCCGAAGGTCAGGCCCTGGACCGCGACCAGCCGGACATGGCGATCGGACCACGCGCGATCCCCCCGCTCGGCCGGAGGTGCTGCGCGATATTGCCGGAAGACGAGGTAGCGGACGACGTAGACGGACATCGTCAGGCCGAACCACAGGGCGACCAGAGCGGGTGCCGCCACTCGCAAGGCCACGGCCGCGATGACCACTGCCCCCATCGCGGAATTCGCCAGCCGCCAAGCCGACTGGTAGAGGAGGCAATTCAGCTGCTCGGTGACCTGGCGGGGCAGCCGGTCGCCCTCGACCGCGGGCGCCGCCGCTCGAGGCGGCGATGCGATCCTGCTCGTCGTCGGAACAATGGCGGGATCTTCAACCATCGAATGTTCTTCCTGATGCCTTTGTTGCGCACTGTGGTTCGATCGAGACCCTGTCGGTCGAGCGGATGCTCGGGGCCTCGGTCGCCTCTGCTCCAGCCCGGCGGACGATACGGAACAGCGGCGCGCGGGCAGCCCCGTGACGGGTCGGGTGGAGCAGGTCGATCTCGCCCCGGCGTTCCAGCCCGCAGGCCAGCAACAGCTTTTGCGAGGCGGCATTGGCCGGGTCGGTATAGGCCCGAATCACGCTCAGCGCGAGTCGGTTCAGCCCGTGATCGAGGACCGCCGCGACCGCCTCGCGGCCAAATCCGCGACCCCAATGGGCCCGGCCCAGCCAGTAGCCCAGAGCCGGTTCGGCACTGCCGTCGCCGGTGCTGCCGTCGAGCCCGGCACAGCCGATCAGCCGATCACCGGATTTCAGCGCGATCGCGAATCTCACCGGCCGGCCAGTCTCGTGATCCTGCTGGACCCGCTCGATCCAGGCGCGGCCATCGACCTCGGTGTAAGGGTGCGGCATCTGCGCGAGCCAGCACGCGACCGCCCAGTCGCCGGCCATGCCCACGAGATCGGCCAGATCGTCGTCCCGAAGAGCGCGGAGCCTGAGACGGGAGGTTTCGATGACGATGCCGGGCATGAGCTGGTCAACTGCCCTGCTGCCGGTAACGATCGCGGAGCAGGCGCTTCTGCAGCTTGCCCGTCGGCAGGCGCGGCAACTCGGCAATGAAGTCGACGCTGCGCGGGCATTTGTAATGGGCCAGCCGGTCGCGGCAATAGCCGATCAAGGCCGAGGCCAGGGCCGGGCCGGCCGCGGCCGGATCGGCCGGCACGACGACGGCCTTGACGGCTTCGCCGAGATCCGCGTCGGGCACGCCGATGACCGCGACATCGGCGACGGCGGGATGGAGCGTCAGCAGATTCTCGGCTTCCTGCGGGTAGATATTGACCCCGCCCGAGATGATCATGTGCGATTTGCGATCGGTCAGGAACAGATAGCCCTCGCCGTCGAGATAGCCGATATCGCCGACCGAGGCGAAGCCCCCGGCATCGTAGGCGGCATCGGTCTTGGAAGGATCGTTGTGGTATTCGAAGCGGCTGGCAGTCTGGAAATAGAGCATGCCGGGCTCGCCCGCCGGCAGCGCCTCGCCCGACTCGCCGACGACGCGGACCGTGCCCGGGGCGGGCTTGCCGACCGAACCCTTGTGCAGGAGCCACTCCTCGGCGCCGATATAGGTGGCACCGGCGCCCTCGGTCGACGAGTAATATTCGCTGACGATCGGCCCCCACCACTCGATCATCCGCTCCTTGACATCGATCGGACAGGGGGCGGCAGCGTGGATCGCGCGTTTCAGGCTCGAGAGATCATGGCGCCGGCGCTCGGCCTCGGACAGCTTCAGCAGGCGGACGAAATGGGTCGGCACCATCTGCAGATGGGTGACGCGATAGCGCTCGATCAGCCGCAGCGCCTCCAGCGGATCGAATTTCTCCATGACGACGACCGTGCCGCCGCAGCGTTGGACGGCCATGGAAAACGCCAGCGGTGCGGCGTGATAGAGCGGCGCCGGCGACAGATAGACGGTCGAAGGATCGATGCCGTACAGTAGCTGGATCCCCTGCGCGGGCATCGGCATCGGCAGGGTGCCGAAACTCTGCCGCTGCGACAGGCGCCTGACACCCTTCGGTCGCCCGGTCGTGCCCGAAGAATAGAGCAGGAAGTTGCCCTCGATCTCGTCGGCGAGCGGGGCGGCAGAGGCCGCGGCGAGCAGGGTCTCGAACGGGCTGAAGCCCGGGATGTCGCCCCCGATCGAGAGGCGGTGCGTGATCTCGCCGGTCGAATGGGCGAGCGCCGGTGCCAGCCGCGCCAGCGTGCCGGACAAGGCGAAACACCGGGCGCCGCAATCGCCGAGGATATAAGTCGCCTCTTCGGGTTGCAGATGCCAGTTGATCGGCGTATAATGCAGACCCAGGCGTTGGGCTGCCCAGGCCAGATCGAAGAATTCCGGCCGGTTCTCGACCATGTAGGCGAGGGTGTCGCCCTCCTCGAGACCCCAGCCGCGAAGGACATGGCCCAAGCGGCGGGAACGCTCGACCAGGGTCGCGAAGCTCATGGCGGTGCCGGTCTCGCCCATGATCACAGCCGGTTTGTCCGGCGTCGTTTCGGCATGTTCGTCCAGGCGCATCGCTCTGCCCACCGAGGTCGCTCTCGGGCTTGCCGGCGACGGGTGCCGCGGCAAGTATCGAGCCCTGGTCAATTCCGCATCGTCCCGGCGCCGATGTCAAAGGCGATTTCAACAGGCCGCACCGGCACTCTTTCCTTCCACGAGTTGATCGGCTACTCCGATCCCGGCTCACGAGTGGAGGGGTAAGTGGCGATCGACGAGATGCCGGGGGAATACGCCCCTTTGGTCTGGCCGGGTTTTTGCACCTTGATCGGTCCGCTCTACATCCGGCCCGGTGACGAGAACGTCGTGGTGGCGCTTCGGATCGAGCCGCGCCATGCCAATTCCGGCGGCTATGCCCATGGCGGGCTGATCGCGACACTGGCCGACATCGCCCTCACCCATGTGATCTTGCGCCGCTCGGGGCCGGAATTCCTGATCGTGACGGTCAGCATCAATCTCGATTTCACCGGCGCCGCGCGCCTCGGCGACCTGGTCGAGGCGCATACCATCGTCACCAAGAGCGAGGGCAGCCTCGCCTTCGCCCAATGCGATCTCAGGGTCGAGGGCAAGCCGATCGTCCATGCCAGCGGGGTGCTGAAGAGGCTCCGGCGCGAGCGCGCCGGCTGATGGCGGAGAGTCAGCCGATCGCCGAGCATGGCGGCCTGCTCGCCCGCGCCCGGGCCCGGTTCGGCGAGGCCGAGGATTGGCTCGATCTCTCGACCGGGATCAATCCCTGGCCCTATCCGGTGCCCGAGATTCCGGCTTCGGCGTGGCAGCGCCTGCCCGACGAGGATGCGCTGGCGGCGCTGAAGGCGGCTGCCCGCGCCTTCTACGGGGCCGCACCGGCGACCCCGATCGTGGCGGCGCCGGGATCGCAGGCGCTGATCCAGCTGTTGCCGCGGCTGCTGCCGCCGGGGGAAGTCGCGGTGGTCGGGCCCTGCTATGGCGAGCATGCGAGGTGCTGGCGCCGCGTCGGCCACGCGGTGAGCGAAACCAGCGAGGTCGAGGCCGCGACGGCGCCGGTTCTGGTCGTGGTCAATCCCAACAATCCCGACGGCCGGATCCGGTCGCGGGAGAGCCTCATCGCCGCCGTCCGGCAGCGGGCCGAGTGCCGCGGGCTGGTGGTCGTCGACGAGGCCTTCGCCGAGGCGGCACCGGATGCGAGCCTCGCCGATGCCGCCGGCCGGCCGGGTCTGATCGTGCTCCGCTCTTTCGGCAAATTCTTCGGCTTAGGGGGTTTGCGCCTGGGTTTCGCCCTCGGACCCGGAGACCTGATCGAGCAGATCGAGACCGCCCTCGGCCCCTGGGCGGTGTCCGGCCCGGCGGTGGCGATTGGTCGCACCGCCTTCGCCGATCTGGGCTGGGCGGCCGGGACGCGAGCACGGCTCGCGGCCGGCGCGGCGGCGCTGGGCGCCGTGCTCGACCGCCCCGGTTTTACGGCGATCGGCGGCACCGATCTCTTCCGCCTGGTCCGGGTCGAGGGCGCCGCATCGGTGTTCGAGCGGCTCGCCCGGGCCCACATCCTGGTGCGCGCCTTCGCCGCCCACCCGGGTTGGCTGCGCTTCGGGTTGCCGGCGGACGAGGCGGCACTGGCCCGGCTGGACCGGGCGCTCGGGTGAACGCTTCGGCCGGGGCCGAACCATCCGGGCTCGCCGAGGCTGAGTCGGGGGCGATCGTCTCTCGACGCGGCGAGGGTCTAAGCGGAAGCAGCCCGAAATCTGCGGCGAACCTCCAAGCAGTCTCCGTCTGGACGACCTTTGGCACTCGTGGTGCGCCGGCGCCGTTGTGCAGAGTGGCACACCCGACTGACGGCCCGACCCCGCTGTCTCGGCATCTCGCCCTCTGCCCGGGGGAGCCGCAAACAGGCTCTCGTCCGGCGATCGCGCGTGGTTTCCGGGCGGCCTTCGCTACTTGCACAAGTTGAAATGCTGAGGGAATATGACGCTCCTTGTCGAGGGTTCGCCATGGGTGTCACCGTCAGAACATTGGGGATCGCGTGGCTGATGGTATGCGCTGGCGCGTGCTCGGCCCGTGGCGCTCAGAATTGCGACGATCTCGATCCCGAGAAGGGCCCGCTCGGCTATGCCCTGCGCCATGGCAGCGACCGATGCGAGGGGCTGTATCAGGAACGAGTCGGCGGCGGCGGCGGTGGGCTCGACTTGGTGTCGCTCACCTACGGACGGCTCCCTCGTCCTGCCGGTGAGAGCGCGATCCTCGAGATTCGCGCCGACGCCGCGCCCGATGGCGCGCCCCCGCTCCAGATCTTGGGCACGGCCATCCCTGCGCGCCTCTATTACCGCTTGGCAGCCCCTTTCTCGACAGCACCATTCGAACTCCCGCTTTCCGCGGTCCTGGCGCCGGCGCAGATTTCGGTCGATCAAATCGGGTTCTACGGCTTGCGCAGCTTGCCCGGAGCGCGCCCGGGCTACGTGCCTTTGCATGTCTCGGTCAAAGGCGGAAATCCGGGTGGCGAAACGGACCTCCTGGCGATTCTGCGCGCGCGGGCGGATATCGACGACATCCGATGGCGTGTCCGCGACCGGACCGTTTCCGCTGTGCCGGGTTACACGCCGCTGCAGGACTCGTCGATGGTCAGCGGCGGCGACAAATTCGAGATCCGCTTTCCGCGGCCGCCGGGGGCCGGCCCGTTCGTGTTGGAGATCCTCTATCGAACCTTGAAGGATGGCCAGCACGACCCGGTTCCGTTCGACCTGATGCCGCGCTAGATGGCGTCACATGCCCTGTTCGCCGGGCGAACGCCAATCCAGGGGAGACGTCGGTCGAACCGACCCGATGCGGCGCCGATTGATCGCCGATGGGGTTCAACGTGAAGCGACCGCCATCGATGTCGAGCCGGGTCGAGAGTCTCGCCGCCCGAGTCCTTGCGGGCAACGGCTTCGTGGCGCTGATCGCCCTCGGTATCGTTGCCCTCGCCGCGGCTGCCACGTTGAGAGTATGTACCACCGGAATCAGCCTCGCCGCCGGCGTGCAATCGCTGCGTCTGACCCCGTTCGAGCCGTTGAACCGCGACCTCGACCTCCCCGCCGGTCAGGCGGACGCCGAGCACTTCACCGAGATCGATGGCGGGTCCTTCGGTTGCGGCGCGATCGACGCGGCGAAGGGGTTGCGGCTCAAGGGCGATCTCCGCTTGGCTGGCCTCGATGTCGGGACGCCGGGGAACTTCGAGCTTCGGATGGACGGACCGGCACGGCTCGAGATCGTGCTGAATGGCGAAGGGTCGATCCTGCTCGGGGCGAGCCCCGACATCGAACTGACCGATCCCGGCGGCCGGCCTCTCTGCAAGCCCGACCGATCGCTCAGCCGAGGCACGCTGCGGCTGATTTTCGCCGGCGGCGGCACGCCCGCGCGGCTGGCGCTCGCCCTCCCGGCGAGTTCGGCTTCGGCGCGCCCGTTGTTGCGGGATGTCAGGCTGTCGGGCATCGACTTCATCGAACCCGACAGCGACCAGAGCCCGGCTCGCCGACCCGTGTTCCGGTCGACGATCCGCGACGGCAAAGTGCGGCTGCTCGATCTCGGCCGCGACATCGACTTGCGCGACGGCGACCCCTTGCGCTTGGAGACGATAAAGAACGCGTGGGTCGGGAAGATTTCCCTTGATGGCGCCGTGCTGCGCATCGATATGATCGCCTCGGTAGGGGCTCCGATCCTTGGGCCGGAGGGCTTCTCGCGGAATCTGGCGCCGACTTGGCTGGCTTATCTCACGGCAAACGACGCGGCCAAGGATACGGGGCTGTGGAGCGGTGTCGTCGCGACCCTGGCTGCCTTATGGGGAGCGCGCAAATGGGCGCGCCGAAAGAAACGCGTATGACCAGGCTGTTCTTCGGGGTGCTTGCGATCCAGGCTGCGCTGGCGTTGCCCTTCGCGGCTGGCGAGGCCTTGGCGCAGGGTGGCGGTGGTGTTGCCAACACGGCCTATGGGCGTGCAATCCAGTATCAGCCGAATACCGTGCGGGTCATCCCGCATCCCGCGGCACCAGGAGGAGCCGAACCGGATCAAGGCGTCGGCATCGTCCTCGGCGAGCGCGGTGGCAAGCTCTACATCGCCACGGCGGCGCATGTGGTCTGGGGAAGATCGGGCAATATTGCAGCGTTGAGCGCTGCGCCCAGCGTCGAATTCTTCGAAGATCAGGGTCACCGCTACCCGGCCGAGCGTTTGGACAATCAGCTTTCCGCGCAGGATCTGGCGGTTCTGGTCGTGACGAAGCCGGCCGGGATCACTCTCGTGGCCGAGCCGCCGGTGGATCCCGGTCAGATCCAACCGCCCGCACCCATTACCGATATCCGGGCATTAGCGAATTGGGATATCCAGGCCTCTCCCGCCTTCTACAAGGGCATCGATCTGCCGACAAACCTGCTGCTGACGGAAGCGCTGAACACCCCGCCCGGGACGTCCGGCGCCCCGGTTCTGACGTCCGACGGCTTGCTGGGCATGGTCCTGAGGAGCGGTTTCGGAGAGTCGTCGAGCTTGCTGCGCATCGGCAGCATCGCCGACGCGTTCCGGACGTGGAATTATCCGCTGACCTATCTCGGCCAGACACGAACTGCTCCGCGGGTGGCGCAGATTCCCGATGCGGAGGAAATGGCCGTGATCCCGGCGGGACATTTCACCATGGGCTCGAGTTCGGCGGAAACGACGCGCGAGACTGTTCCCGATTCGGAGGCGGTTTGGGAGCGACCGCAGCATGACGTGAAGCTCAAATCGTTTTTGCTGGCGAAACATGCAGTGACGCGGGGCGAATTCGGGAAATTCGTTGCTGAGACGAACTATTCGGCAAAGGGATGCTATAGTTGGGACGGCAGCAAATGGAACATGAGTGCGACGGCGAGCTGGCAGAGTCCGGGGTTCGAACAGACGGACCAGCACCCGGTCGTCTGTGTCAGCCATGACGATGCCGAAGCCTATATCAAATGGTATTCGCAGAAGACGGGGCGCGTCTATCGGCTGCCGAGCGAAGCGGAATGGGAATATGCGGCCCGGGCGGGAACGGCGACGGCCCGGTATTGGGGCGATAGTTCGACTGGTCAGTGCGACTATGCCAACGGGCCCGACCTGACGGCGAAAGACAAGTATTCCGGCTGGACGGTGGCCGACTGTCGGGATGGCTACGTTTATACCGCGCCGGTCGGTTCGTTCCGGGCCAATGCGTGGGGCCTATACGACATGCTGGGCAATGTTTGGCAATGGACTTCGGATTGCTGGAACGAGAGCTATACCGGCGCTCCGTTGGACGGCAGCGCCTGGACAACCGGGAATTGTGGGTGGCGCGTCGTTCGCGGCGGTTCCTGGCGCGACTATCCCCGGAACCTGCGCTCTGCCGTCCGCAACTGGAGCGACGCGGGTCTCCGGAACTACATCGCCGGCTTCCGCCTGGCCAGGACGCTCCCATAAGGAGCGTTACCTCTTGTATCTTTAGTTCTTTACCTCTTGGGGGAAGTCCAGAAGGGGGTGTCCCCCTTCTGGTCGCGCAGCGACCGAATCGGTGCTTGAAGGAGTCGAGGATCGGCCATGAGGACCACCGGTTCGCCCGTCGGATCGGCTGAAATCTACGGTTTCGCCCGGGATCCCCGATCCGGGCGGGCGCGGACGATCTCGCATTCTGTCATACTTGGTGTTATATAACGAACGGCAGTGTCGGTGTGCCGCAGGGGCAATTGCGAATCTTCGAGAATAAGCCATTCTCCCGATTTGCCGCGAAGGATCGGCTCGCCGACGAAGATCTGCGCACCGCGATCGCCGATGTCGAGCACGGACGGGTGGATGCGAACCTCGGCGGCGGGGTCATCAAGGAGACGACTAGAAATAACAGCGACATTTGTCATGCATGAGGGATTGGAATTCAGCGGCGCGGGCCTGTGTGCCCGCCTCGCCGCGAAAGCGGCGATCATGCTCGGATGAGACGATCTCTGTCCCGATTGTCCAGTCTCTGTTGTATCATGCGACGTTTGCGCCCTGCGCCGAAGCGGGCCGGCATGATCGCTGCGGCGGACAGATCGCCGCTTCCGAGGCGAGGCGGGCAGGGACGCCAGCCCCACTCGCAACAGCCATCTCGGCAAAAGTCCTGATCGACGGACCGACCCATGACCAAGCAATACCGGAGCCGGGCGCTGGCATCGATCCATGAGACCGCGGAAGGGCTGCATGAAGCCGGTCTCTTGGACAAGCAGACCATGCGGCGGTTCGACGAGGCCTGCCTGACTCCGATCCGCCCGTTCTCGGCCGAGGACATCCGCGCCTTGCGCGAAGCGGAAGGCGTCAGCCAGGCGGTGTTCGCCCGCTACCTCAACGTCTCCACGGGCCTCATCAGCCAATGGGAGCGCGGGGCAAAGCAGCCGCAGGGCGCCTCGCTGAAGCTCCTGTTGCTGGTGGCGAAGAACGGGCTCGCGACGGTCGCCTGACCCCGGCGCCGATCGGCGGCAGACCGTCCTCCCGGTCTTCGGGCCAGGTCGTTGCCGTTTTCACGGGTGAAACAGGCGAGCCAGCGCGATGACGGCGCCGATGATGATCAATGTCTGAAACCCGATCGTGCCGAACATCCACTTGATGATGTCCGACTTCGACGCCTCGATCTTGGTGTCCAGCCGCATCAGTTCCGACCGAAGGGCGGCTTCGATCTTGGAAAGGTCAGCCTTCAGCGCCGCTTCAATCTTGGCCAGGTCAGCCCTCAGCGCCGCTTCCGTCTTGGCCAGGTCCGTCTTCAGCACTGCTTCAGTCTTGGCCAAGTCGTCCTTGAGGGCGCGCCCGGTCTCCGCCAGATCCATCTTGGTCGCCAGCTTCTCGTCGATCAGGCGTGATTGCTGATCGGCCAGGACCTCGGCTTGCGCTTCCGGCATGCCGGCTGCCGTGAGGCGCTTGATGAAGGCGTGGGTGTCGAAGGCGAGACCACTCATGCGGCGCAGGTACCACGCCGGGGCCGGCGGTTCAATGCTGGACCCGGCCGCCGGCCTTTCCGGCGGACCTGCATAGACGAGCCGCTGGATAACCCGTGTCCGGCACACGATATCCCCTCAACCATCCGCCGCGGGAGTCCGGCCCCATGTTCGATCATCTCCTCACCTGGCTGACCGGCGCCGATCGCCCATCCGACGCGGTCGACCCGCTGCAGCTCGCGATCGTCGCCCTGCTGGTCCAGGCGGCGCTGATGGACGATCATTTCGACGCTGCCGAGCGCGCTGCGATCGAACGCCTGGTGGTTTCCCGCTTCGGCCTGACCGACACCGAGATCCGCCGGTTGGTCGAGACCGCCGAGCAGCGGGCCGAGGAATCGACCCAGCTGCTGCCCTTCACCCGCCTCGTCGTCGAGCGGCTCTCGCCACAGGAGCGGATCGGCATCGTCGAAATGCTCTACGAAGTCGTGTTCGCCGACGGGCAGCTCGATGCCGATGAAGACGCGCTGGTGCGGCGGATCGCCGGCCTCGTCTATGTCCCCGATCTCGAGCGCGGGGCTGCGCGAAAACGGGTCCGGGCGCGGCTGGGGCTGCCCGACTGAGCCGATGGCGCGTCGCCCTGCCCCCGCCTGGGCGATACCGGGTCCGCCGTTCTGCATCGCCCTCTTCATTCTGCGGCGATTCCAGTCTAGCCTCCACCCGATCAACCGCTTCAGGAATTCCCGCCATGGCCGAGGCCGGTCCCCGTCCGCTGCCCAACGATCTCGATGCCTTGTGGATGCCGTTCACGGCCAACCGGGCGTTCAAATCGGCCCCGCGCCTGCTGGTCGCGGCCGAGGGCATGTATTACACCAGTCACGATGGCCGCCGGATCCTCGACGGTGCCGCCGGAATGTGGTGCTGCAATGCCGGTCACGGCCGGGCCTCGATCACCCGGGCGATTCAGGCTCAGGCCGAAGAGATGGATTTCGCCCCGCCCTTCCAGATGGGCCATCCCAAGGCGTTCGAGCTGGCCTCGCGCGTGGCCGATCTGTTGCCGGGGGATCTTTCCCGCGTGTTCTTCACCAATTCCGGCTCCGAGGCGGCCGATACGGCGCTCAAGATCGCCATCGCCTATCACCGCCTGCGCGGCGAGGGCGCTCGAACTCGGCTGATCGGGCGCGAGCGCGGCTATCACGGCGTGGGCTTCGGCGGCATGTCGGTCGGCGGCATCGCCAACAACCGGAAATTCTTCGGCGCCTTGCTGCCGGGGGTCGATCATCTGCCCCATACTCACGACCCTGCCCGCGCCTTCACCCGCGGCCAGCCGGAGACCGGGGCGGAGCGGGCGGACGAGCTCGAGCGGCTCGTGGCGCTGCACGATCCCTCGACCATCGCCGCCGTCATCGTCGAGCCGGTCGCCGGCTCGACCGGCGTGCTGGTACCGCCCGAGGGCTATCTGGAAGCGCTGCGCCGGATCTGCGACCGCCACGGCATCCTGCTCATCTTCGACGAGGTCATCACCGGCTTCGGCCGGCTCGGCGCCGCTTTTGCCGCCGAGCGGTTCGGGATCGTCCCGGATCTGATCACGATGGCCAAGGGCCTGACCAACGGGGCAGTGCCGATGGGGGCGGTGGCGGTGCGCGAGGGGATCTATCAGGCGTTCATGGCGGGTGCAGCCGAGAACGCGATCGAGCTCTTCCACGGCTACACCTATTCCGCCCACCCGCTCGCCTGTGCGGCTGGCCTCGCCACCCTCGACCTCTATCGCGACGAAGCCCTGTTCGAGCGCGCGCGCCGGCTGGAACCCCATTTCGAAGCAGCAGCCCATCGCCTGCGCGGGTCCGCCCATGTCGTCGATATCCGCAATCTCGGGCTGGTCGCCGGGATCGAACTGGCGCCGATCCCGGGGAAACCGGGTGCTCGCGGCTACGACGCGTTCGTCAAATGCTATGAAGCCGGGCTGCTCGCCCGGGTCACCGGCGATATCCTGGCGCTGTCGCCGCCGCTGATCGCCGAGACTTGCCAGATCGACGAAATCTTCGGCACGATCGGCGCGGTCTTGGCCGGGCTCGACTGAACCCAAGGGTACTTCGATGCGGGGAAACCAGTTGGGAAGAAACGAAGTGGGGCGCGTGTCTCGCCCGCCTGCGGCCGAAGGCGGCAAAAGTCGCTCCGGCGATATATTTCGCCGGGCGGGAGATGCCGGCTGCCGCCGGCAGGCAGGGGAGACGCCTGCCCCACTGGACCCGTTTCATCGAAGGCGGGTCAGCCGCGAGGCCGGTGGGGAAGCAGGAAGGCACCCGTCGTCAATCCCGCCCGAGCGAGGACGCACGCCATGCTGATCGGCGTTCCCAAGGAAATCAAGATCAACGAGAACCGGATCGGCCTCGTCCCCGGTTCGGTGCGCGAACTGGTGCGTCACGGTCAGCGGGTGGTGGTCGAGAGCGGGGCCGGATCCGGCATCGGGTTCGCCGACGAGGCCTATCTCGCAGCCGGCGCGAGCATCGCAAGCACCGCCGCGCAGATCTTCGCCGCTGCCGATATGGTGGTCAAGGTCAAGGAGCCGCAGCCCGAGGAATGCGCGATGCTGCGCCCCGACCAGGTGCTGTTCACCTATCTGCATCTCGCTGCCGACAAGGCCCAGACCCTGGCGCTGATCCGGTCCAAGGGCGTGTGCATCGCCTACGAGACGGTGACCGATGCGCGGCGGGGCTTGCCGCTCTTGACGCCGATGAGCGAAGTCGCCGGGCGGATGGCGGTCCAGGTCGCCGCCCATTGCCTGGAGAAGCAGCAGGGCGGGGCCGGCCTGCTGCTGAGCGGTGTGCCGGGTGTGCCGGCGGCCAAGGTCGTGATCATCGGCGGCGGCGTCTCCGGCACCAATGCCGCGCGCATGGCGATGGGCATGGAGGCCCATGTCATCGTCATCGACCGCTCGCTCCACCGGCTCTACGAGCTCGATCTGCAGTTCGGTGCCCGCCTGCACACGGTGTTCTCGACCTATGAGACGATCGAACAGCATGTCCTGTCGGCCGATGTCGTCATCGGTGCCGTGCTGGTGCCGGGAGCGGCGGCGCCCAAGCTGGTGACCCGCGACATGGTCCGGCGCATGAAACCGGGCTCGGTCATGGTCGATATCGCCATCGATCAGGGCGGCTGTTTCGAGACCTCGCGCCCGACCAGCCATGCCGAACCCACATATCTCGAGCACGGCGTCGTCCATTATTGCGTCACCAACATGCCGGGTGCCGTCGCGCGAACCTCGACCTTCGCCCTCAACAACGCGACCTTGCCCTTCGTCCTGGCGCTCGCCGAGCAAGGCTGGCAAGCAGCACTCGGGGCCGACGAGCATCTGCGCCGGGGGCTGAACGTGTGCCGCGGGGCCGTGACCTATCGAGCGGTCGCCGAGGATCTGGGGTTCGACTGGGTCGCGCCCGAAACCCTGCTCTCCTAGACGGGCGCGCATGACCAGGGTCACGGTCTTGGCGGCGACCGGTATTCTGGGTCGGGCGCTGCTCCGGCGGCTCCAGGACGAAAAGGTCACCGCAATCGCCGTCGGGCGCGACCCGGCCCGGCTCGCCGGCCTGCCGCCGGAGATGGCGTGCCGAATCGCCGATCTCGCCGATCCGGCCGCACTCGCAGCAGCGCTCGCCGATGCGCAATACGTCGTCAGCTGCGCCAACGCCCATTTCGTTCCGGCGATTCTGGCGGCCCTGCCCGAGACCGGCGTCGAACGGCTGGTGCTGATGGGCTCGACCCGGCGTTTCTCTCGGGTCCCCGATTCGACCGCGACGGCGGTGCGCGCAGCCGAGGCGGCGCTGGGAAGCTGCAAGGTTCCCTCGGTCCTGCTGCTGGCCACCCTCATTTATGGCGGGGGAGCCGGAGTCGTCGAAATTCTGGCGGGCCAGATCCGGCGCTTTCCGGTGCTCCCCGTGGCCGGCGGGTCGAGCCTGGTCCAGCCGATCCATGTCGACGACGTCGCGGCGGCGCTGGTCGCGGCTTTGATGCGACCAAATGCACCGGGCGGGCCGATTGTCATTGCCGGGCCGCGGGCGATGACTTATCGCGATATGGTGCGGTCGATCGCCGCTGCGCGCCGTCTGCCGCTGATCATGTTGCCGATACCGCCGCCCGCCGTGCGCGCGGCCGCTCGTCTGGCCGCCTGCATCGGACCCTTAGTCGGAATCGCCGGATCGATGCGCCGGCTCTTGGAGGATAAATCATTCGATATCTCGGATATGCACGACCGGCTCGGCGTCAGGCCCAGAGAGTTCGCACCGGCAGCGCTGGGGTGACGCCGGCAAGGATCGTCCTGGGTTGTCTGCTTCTCGGGGCTACGACCCCGGCGCCGGCCGACCCGCCCGCAGCCGCCCCGGAAGATTGGACGGTGGTGGCCACCCCGTCGGATCGCGGCTGTGCGGCCAAGACGCCCCCAGTCGACGGGATCATGTTCGGCCTCGCCTTGTCTTCGGGCCGCGCTCTGCGAATCATGTTCGCCGGAGAGACCTGGACCCTGCCCAAGGATCTCTATAAGGTGCCGGTCCGTCTGGATGATCAGTCCGCGGGGGACGTGAACCTGTTCGGCAACGGCAAGGCGTTGATCGGGCTCGTCTCGCCCGAGTTCAAAACCGCTCTCATGTCGGCTGGTAAGATCGGCTTCCATTTCATCCAGAAAGACTACAGCATCCCCGTGCGCGATCTCTCCGGCGTCGTCGCGCGGCTTGAAACTTGCATCGCGGAGCACGGTACCGGGACTCCGGCGAAGTAGCGGAAAATGCGAGTGTTGGAGAGAGGGATGCGGGGCATCGCGATCGCGCTCGGGTTTCTATTGCTCCTCCCGGCCGGCGGGGCGAATTCGGCGTCGCATCCGGCTACCGAAGGCCGGCGCGGCATGGTCGTCTCGGCCCAGCGCCTGGCGTCGGAGGTGGGTGCTGCGATCCTGCGCCAGGGCGGCAATGCCGTCGATGCCGCAGTCGCCGTGGGCTATGCCGAGGCCGTGGTCAATCCGTGCTGCGGCAATATCGGCGGCGGCGGGTTCATGCTGGTGCATCTGGCCGGCGGCAGCGATGTCTTCCTCAATTTCCGCGAGATGGCGCCGGCTTCGGCCAGCGAAACCATGTATCTCGACGCCGGCGGTGAGCTGGTCAAGGGTGCCAGCCTCTATGGCTACAAGGCGGCGGCCGTGCCGGGGACGGTGCTCGGCCTCGATACGGCGCTCCAGAATTGGGGCAGTCTGCCGCGCGCGGTAGTCATGGCCCCGGCGATCGCCCTCGCCCGCGACGGCTTCGTGCTCGGGCGTGCCGACACCGACATCCTCGATGTCCGGACGGCTCACTTCCGCCAGGATCCGGCCCTGGCCGCGATCTTCCTGCGGCCCGACGGCAGCGCGCTTCAGCCCGGCGACAGGCTGGTCCAGAAGGATCTGGCCGCCACGCTCGCGGCGATCGCGGCTTCCGGGCCCGATGCGTTCTATCAGGGCGCCATCCCCGCAGCGGTTGCAGCCGCGTCGGCCGCACAGGGCGGGAATCTGACGGCGGCGGATTTCGCCCGCTACCGGGTCACCCAGAGCGCGCCGGTCAGCTGCACCTATCGCGGCTATGTCTTCCTCTCGGCGCCGCCGCCGAGTTCGGGCGGAGTGGCCCTGTGCGAGATCCTCGACATTCTCGAAGGCTATGACATGAAGGCGCTGGGATTTCACTCGGCGGCCTCGGTCCATGTCATGGTCGAGGCGATGCGCCACGCCTTCCTCGACCGCAACACCTATCTGGGCGATCCGGCGTTCGTGGCCAATCCGTTGGACCGTTTGCTATCCAAGGAATATGCCGCCCGGATCCGCGCCGAGATTGTGCCCGACCGGGCCGGCATCTCCGCCGAGTTGGTCGCCGGCACGGCCCCGCATGAAAAGCCGGAGACGACGCATTACTCGATCGTCGACGAGAAAGGCAACGCCGTGGCCGTGACCTATACGATCAACGGCATCTTCGGGGCGGAGGTGATGGCCCCCGGTACCGGGTTCCTTCTCAATGACGAGATGGATGATTTCACCATAAAGCCGGGCACGGCCAACCTGTTCGGGCTGGTCCAGGGCCATGTCAATGCGATCGCACCGGCCAAGCGACCGCTCTCGTCGATGGCGCCGACGATGGTGACCAAGGACGGCAAGCTGTTCCTGGTGCTGGGCAGCCCCGGCGGCTCGCGGATCATCACCATCGCGCTCGAAACCGCGCTCGACATCATCGACTACGGCATGACGCCGCAGCAGGCGGTCGACGCGCCGCGTCTGCACCATCAATGGCTGCCCGACGCCGTCGGCTACGAGCCCTTCGCCCTCTCGCCCGATACGCTGAAGCTGCTGACCGGCATGGGCTACAAGATGGTCGAGCAGGCCGATTGGGGCGGTGCCGAACTCATCGAAATCGGCCCGGCCGAGAGCGGTTCGGCGGCCGAACCCTCGGGCAACGACGCGGCCCGCAGCGGCAAGGTCCGGCCGGGCTGGGTCTATGGTGCCGCCGACGACCGGCAGCCGGCTGGAGCCGCGGTCGCGCAATAGGGTGCCGTCCTAGCGAGGCAGCGGTTGCGCCTCGATCACCGCCATCGCCGCGTCGCGGCCGGCTGCGTAGTCGGCGAAGGTGACTGGGACGGCGATGTCGGGCGCGCGCCAGGGCGAGAAATCCTGCGGCCAGCTGCTCTGCCAATACCGATCGGATAGATTCACCAGAATGCCGCTATAGGGCAGGGTGAGGAAGGTTTCGTCGCCCGGCGCGTTCGGCTTCCCCCCGGTCGGTTCGCCGACAAAGACGGCATTCGTGAATCTGGCGAAATACGAGACGGCATTCATCGCCGCCGAAAATGTGCGCCGGCCGATGATCACGTAGAGCCGCCCCGGCTCGCTCAGCTTTCTCGCCGCGATCACGACTTTCAGCAAAGCCTCGTTGAGGAAAGTATCGCCGCCATTATTGTTGCGCATATCGATGACCAGCTTGTCGACTGGTTGGCGCTCGAGCGTATCGGCGAGTTCCCGGGCGAAATCGGCCAAGCTCTGCCTTTCGCCGTCGACGATCTTGTTGTACTGGACATAGAGGATCTTGCTCACAGGATCCCAGCGCGACCAATAGGGCCGGTCGTTGTCGCGCTGGTAATCGGCCTTGCTCGCATCGCCCAGCCAGATCCAACCTTCGGGCTTGGGAACCAGGTTCCAGATGTCCGGCTGGGTCGGATCGGCGACGACCCGCACGACCCTGGACTGTCCGTCGGAGCCCAGGACCGAGAGCGCGACGGCGCCGTCCTCCCGGGCGATCCCCAATTCCTGCAGAAACGGGACATGCCGCAGGAACTGCGGCTCCATGGCCTTCAGCCACATCGGATTGTCCCGGGCGATCAGGTCGTCGATCTTCTCGACCACTTCCTGTGTCGGAACCCCGTCGAAGGCGAGCACTTTCGCCCCGAGCACATCGCGATGGGCCGGTGCCGCCGAGATGACGTAGAGGCCATCATCGAAGACATAGAACCCCAGCGGCAAACTCGTTGCGAATTCGAGGCGTCGGCGCGATCCGCCGATTTCCGTGTGCCCGTCGCCGAGGGCGGCTACGAGCCGGAAGAGTTCGAGTTCGATCCGGCGATCGCCGAGCGTCGGCACATCGGCGGCGAGGCTCGCGACCGCGGCGTCGAATTCCTGGCGGATATAGCGCGCCGCCGACAGGTTCCGGTCCGCCGTCTCGGTCCGGAACGGATGAAAGGACTTCTTTTCGACCCAATCGGCGAGGAATTTGATGTCGTAGCGCCAGCCCGCGTCGCGCGACAGGCTCGATGGGTCGATGATCCCGAGCAGAGCGTCGAATTCCGGATTGCCGTGCAGGGCCGAGAACACGTCGTTCTCTCGGGCCGCGTCGAGGTTGCGATACCCCAACGCCATCGCCGCCTTCAGCCAATGCAGCGCCGCCTCCGGATTTTTCTCGAGGGCCCAACATTGCGCGATCCCGTAATTCAAGATCGCGGGATCGAAGGCGTTCAAGGCGAGCGCCTTCTCGTAATCCGCGGCGGCGGCGGCGTAATCGCCGGCGTTGAAGCGCGCACGCGCCAGCATGAGCCGGAACTGGCCGTTATCGGGGCTTTGCGCCGTCACCTGGCTCAGGAGGTCGATTTCGGCCGGCCAATCCTTGTGCTCGGCGGCGGCTTTCGCATCGAGAATCCGCTGGAGGGCGTTCGTCTCCGCCGGCAAGTCCCCGGCGCGGGCGAACGAGGCGCAGGCCAGCGCCGACCAACAGAAGGCGGCCAGCAGGCTCATCGAGATTTTCGGGATTTCTCTGGTTCGCCGCGAACGCCGAATCCGCGAGAGCCAATATATCATGGCGCCGCCGCAGTCCGTCAAATTCTGGCGACCCGGTTCGCGGCCGGCCGACAGCTGGAAGCCGCACATGCCCGTCTCCGATCGGAGCGAGTCTCGACGATCCGGATCGTCTCCGCTCTCGCCACCTCGACTAGTGAATTTCGTAGCCGGCTGCACCTGAAATCCTTGTAATTCGGAGTCGGGGACGAGCCACCGTCCGGTGGCCGAGCGCGGCAATCTGGAGGTTCTCGGGCGGGAAAAGCTGGGATCGAGGTTGCAAGCCCGTGCCGCCGCCGCTACGAAAGCCGGATTCGCGGGAACCCGCTCTTCGCCTCGAAGCGTTGATCCACGTCAATGAACTCGGGCGGGGTACGCCGTCATATGCAGTCGGCACCGAAGAGTCGGAGCATTATTGGAGGGCCAACATGTCGGACGAGATCGCGAAGCCTGCCGCCGCCGATCCCAAAATCGCCGCGGGCCATGTGCCCCACCTGCACCATGCGCTGGGCGCCTTGCACCACGATGTGAACCAGTTGTTCAGCCGGTTTCTGAACGGCTCGCCGTTTGCCGCCCGGCCGGGGTCATCCCATGTCAGCTGGCTCGATTCCGGCTTTCCCTCGCCACTCGTCGATGTCGTCGAGACCGACGCGGCGTTTCGCTTGGCGGTCGAGCTGCCCGGAGTCGCCGAATCGGACATCGAGCTGTCGATCGCGGGCGACACTTTGCTCCTGAAAGGCGTCAAACGAGAGGAACCGGAAGAAGTGGGCAAAATCGTCCATATCTTCGAGCGCAATTACGGCCCGTTCCAGCGCAGCTTCCATATTTCCGACAGCATCGACCGCGACAATGTCTCAGCCAAATTCGACCGGGGCGTGCTGGCGATCACGCTGCCGAAGCTCGCGCCCCATGCCCCGCGCCCGAACAGGATCGCGATCAAGATCGGTTGACGCTGCGGGCGGCGGCGAGGCCGGGAGCGAGTCCGTCAGGGACCCGGCCGAATCGCGCGGGCCACCCCGATCATGGCGTCGCGGGTGACCAGCGCAGCCAGCTGCTCCTCGCTCCAGCCTTCGGTGTCGGCGGGCCGCTCCGGCAGGACCAGGTAACGCATGTCGGCCGTCGAATCATGGACCCGCACCTCGATCTCGTCGGGGATGAGGGTGCCGAATTCGGCCAGCACGGCGCGCGGCTCGCGCACCGCCCGAGCCCGGTAGGCGCGGCTCTTGTACCAATCGGGCGGTAATCCCAGCAGCGGGCGCGGATAGCAGGAGCAGAGCGTGCAGACTACGAGATTATGCAGGCGCTCTGTCGATTCGACGACGATGAGCCGGAGCGCACCGACCTCGAGCCCGAGTTCGCGGCAGGCGGCGCTGCCGTCTTCGAGCGCCCGGGCCTTGAACGCCGGGTCGACCCAGGCGCGGGCGACGAGCAGGCTGCCGCGGCCGGCATGCGCCCCATCCATCAGCTCGATCTGGCGGCGCAACGCCTCGACGGTGATCACGCCTTTGGCGATCAGCAGCTCCCGCACCGCCACTTCCAGAGTCCGGTAGTATCCCAGCGGCCCGTCTTCGTCGGGCGCCGTCGGGTGCCCGTGATGGTGATCCTCGTCCAACTCGCTCATTCCGTCGCCTCGCCCGGCTCGAGCCAATGCTGGTAGATTTCGATCTCGATCGTGTCGGCGGCCGAACCAGTATAATCGGGCCAGAGTTCGGTCTGGCGGAAGCGCACGCGATAGAGCGGCTGGGACGGCAGGCCGGCGCGGTTATAGGCCAGTTCCTCCGGGTTGGGAAAGGCGCCGCAGAACCGCTCGATTCGACCGGCCCGCCCTCGACAATAGAAGGGTGTCCGCAGATGACCCGGTGGATCGGCCCGCCGCACCCGCACGCGGTCGCCGGGGCGGAAGCGCGGGGAGAGCGGCGCCGAAGCAGCGACAATCATAGCGCGCGGGCCTCGACTTCCGCCATTTTTCGGCCGAGCTCGTCGGCGGTGATCACCCCGCGTTGCAGCAGAGTCGCGGCAATCGACGCGATCCAGCGCTCGTAATAGCTCATCTGCTCATAGGGCTCGGGACCGAGCGCCTCGATGTTGCGGCGAAGCTCGTCGGTCCGCATGAGCTGCCGCTCCGGAGCCCCCAGCAGCACCAGCATGGCATCGACCCGCTTTTCCCAGGGCTCGTACTCGTGCTCGGTCCGCTCGACCGGCCCGGCGGGCTCTCCGCCCAGATCATGGTGTCCCCGCATGCCGCACCCGATTGTCGATCCGGCACGGAGTATCGACCTTGCGTCCGTCCGGGGCAAGAGGCGTCGGGCGCACCCGCCGGGCGGGTGCTGCCGCCATCCCGGTCGCTCGACGAAACCTGCTGTTACACGAAAGGCCCCAGTCTGAAATCGATTCGAAAACCGGGCCCCCTAGAGTTTTGTCAAAGAGGGGAGTCAGCATGGCGGCACATTGCTTTCACCACCGTGACCAGGCTTGCGCCGCCGCGCCGGAGCCGGCGCCATGACGGTCGATCCGGTCTCGCGCTTGTCGGCCAAGAGCGCTGCAGAATTCTCCAACGAGGAATTTCTGCTGATCGGCGGGGTTTCGTCCGACACCGGCGTCGGTTCGAACACGGCTTGCGGCAGTTATGCCGTCTATGATGCGCGGCTGCTGGCCGCCGGCTCGGTGCGCTCGGACGCCGTCCTCGGCCGAGTCGAGATCTCGCTCTATCCGCGTTCTCTGCTGATCGAGGGACTGAACCGGATGGAGATCGCCAGCCGGCGCCGGCAACGGGGCGCCGGACGCCGGTTGATCCAGGCCCTGGCGGCCACGGCACCGGACTTCCAGCTGACCATCTACGACATCCGGCCGGCAGCCTTGGATTTTTGGATCGCGCTCGGCTGTACGTTCAAGCCCTGCGCCGAGGGCGAGGGCTGGGATGCCTGCTATTCCCTGCCGGCGGGGCTGCGCCCGCCTGTCCCGGACCGTCATTCCCGCGCCGAGGCGATGCTGCGGGCTTGAGTTGCCGCTGCCGGCAATCCGGCTTACTCTAAGCCGCGCGCGGGTCCGCGCCGGAGGTGGCCGAATGGCGGGGTATCGATCGAAAGAAGCGGGGCGCGGCAGCGCTCCGGGCAGCATCGTCGGCCTGCTGATGGTGGCCGGCGGGATCTATCTCCTGCTCCAGAATATCGTGGTCGGCAGTTTCGGCCTGTTCGGCTATCCGCTCTACAGCGCCTGGGGCGTCGAACTGACCAGCGGTTACGCTCTGATCCCGCTCATGTTCGGCATCGGCTTGCTGTTCTATGGGAGGCGCACTCTGGGCTGGACGGTGACCGGCTGTTCGGCGGCGGCGATCTTCTTCGGCGTACTGGCCGAAATGCGGATCACTTTTCGCACGATGAGCCTGTTCGACCTGCTGGTGATCCTGACCCTGATCGCCGGCGGGCTCGGGCTGCTGCTGCGTGCCTATGCCGCCAGCCGCAAGGAGGCGGCCGGCGAGGTGGAATTTCAGCATCGGGTCGATGCCGAACTCCGCGCCCGCCTGGCGGCGGCGAACCCGGCCCGCGCGGACGTGCTCGGCCATCGCCTGAAAGCATTGGACGAGGGCAAGCCCTAGCTGCTCACACGGCCACGGAAAAACGCCGGAGCCACAGCCCGAAGCTGATGATTCGCCACGGCAGCGGGCCGAACGGCGCCCGGCCGGTCAGAATATCTTCGCACCGCCGTCGGGCCGCCGCCGTGAAGATCGCCCCGCCTGCCGCCAGAGCCTCGCCGAGCAATGCCCGGAACCGTTCGGGCCGATCCTCGCGCATCCAGGCGGCCTCGGCCGTGGCGAAGCCGATCTTGTCCTGGCGAGTGCGCACGCGCTCGGGCAGCACGCCTTGGAGAGCGGCGCGCAGCACCTGCTTGGTCGTGCCCGCGGAAAGCTTGTGAGCATCGGGCAATCCCAGGGCGAATTCGACCAGGCGGAAATCGAGAAAGGGCAGGCGCGCCTCGATCGAGTGCGACATGGCGTTGCGATCCTCCCAGTGCAGCAGCTTCTGCAGTCCGGCGCCGCCGAGCTGAGCCCGGGAGACGGTGCCGAGATCGGCGGCGCGCGCGCCCGATGCCAGCAGGGGATCGCGCGGCTCGGCGCCGAGAACCTCCAGATCGAGCCAGGCGGGTGCATATTCGGTCGCCCCGGCGAGGCGGCGGCCGAGCTTGCGCGCCGGCTCGGGCAGCAGCACGGAGAGGATCAGCGCCAGCGACTTCGCGGGCGATATCCCATGGTGGCGCCGGAGCGCCGCCATCTCGGCAAAGAGCGTCGGCAGTCGTCCGCGCCGGAGCAGGCCGGCCAGGTGCGGTGCGAAAAAGCCGTGATATCCGGCGAGCAGTTCGTCGGCGCCCTGGCCGTCGAGCATGACGGTGACGCCAGCCGCGCGGGCGGCTTCGAAGACTCGGGCCTGGGCGTAGACGCTGGTCGAGTCGAACGGCTCGTCCTGATGCCAGACCAGATCCTCGAGTTCGGCGAAGAGCCCGTCCGGCTCGGGATAGAGATACGTCGCTTGCGCGCCGGCGGCCGCGGCCACGAGCTCGGCATAGGGTCGTTCATCGAGGTTTGCGGCCAGGCTGCCGGCGGTGAAACTGCGCTGTGTCCCGCCGCCGGCGGCGCCGAGTTCGCGGGCCATGAGCATGACGATGGCCGAGGAATCGAGCCCGCCGGACAAACAGGTCCCGACCGGTACGTCGGCGCGCAATCGCAGCCGGACCGAGTCTTCGAGCAGCTCCCGGAATCCGGCGGCCGCCTCGGCGAAGCTGCCGGCGAACGGGCGGGGCACCGGCCGATACCAGCGCCGCGCCGGAATCGGCCGGCCGGGCTCGGCGGCGAGACTGTCGCGGGGCAGGAGCAGACGCTGGCCCGGGCCCAGTTGGAACACGCCGCGGAACAGAGTCTCGGCGCCGTGATCGAGCAGGCCCCAATTCAGAAAATCATAGGCGCGCTGGCCGTTGAGCCGGCTGCGCCAGCCTGGGAGCTTCGTGAATTGCTTGATTTCGGAGGCAAACGCGATGGTGCCGTCGGGCGCCACCCAGTAATAGAGCGGCTTCACTCCGAACCGGTCGCGCGCGACCAGCACCGTGCGGTCGCGCCGATCGACCAGCAGGATCGAGAACATGCCGTTGCAGCGATCGAGACAATCGACGCCCCAGCGCCGATAGGCTTCGAGCAGCACCTCGGTGTCGCTGGCGGAGCGGAACACGACTCCGCCGGCGGCGAGTTCGGCCCGCAGCTCGAGATGGTTGTAGATCTCGCCGACGAAGACGACCCAGCATTCGCCGCCGGCATCGGCCATGGGCTGATGGCCGCCGGCCGATCGATCGATCACGGCCAGCCGGCGATGGCCGAGCGCGAGTGCGATATCCTGGGGTCCGGCCGGCACCGGACCGGCGAGCGGGTCCCAATTCGGGCCGGAGAAGAAGACCACCCCCTCGCCGTCCGGGCCCCGATGGCGGACGGCATCGAGCATCGGCTGAATGGCGCCGGCGAATTCGGTGGGTCCAGGAAAGAGCAGCGCGGCGAACCCGCACATCGGTCGGTATCCCCGCGAAAGCCGGCTCGGCGGCAGGGTCTCGAACCCCGCCGGTGAGCCCGCCCAGCGCGTCTAGTCGTGCGGGTGCGGGTGGAGCGGATCGACCCAATAGACCGATTCGGGCGGCTCGACCGCTTCGATATCGAGATTGACCACGACGGGGTCCTGGCCGCTGCGGACCAGCACGCAATCGAGCGGCGCACCCGGTTCGGCATTGATCTCCTGGTGCGGCACATAAGGCGGGACATAGATGAAATCGCCGGGGCCAGCCTCCGCGGTGAATTCGAGCCGGTCGCCCCAGCGCATTCGTGCTCGCCCGCGCACGACATATATCACGCTTTCGACGTCGCCGTGATGATGAGCGCCGGTCTTGGCGTTGGGATGGATGGTGACGGTGCCGGCCCAGAGCTTCTCGGCGCCGACTCGGGCGCGGGTGATCGCGGCGGCCCGGTTCATGCCCGGAGTCTGGGCCGTGTTGGGGTCGAGCCGGTCGCCCGGTATGACGCGCACGCCGTGCTCGCGCCAATCGATCTCGGTCATGATCTCGGGCTCCGTTGATCCTCGTTGGCCGCGAGCATAGCCCGAGGCGGGCCGCGACCGAAAGCGGCCGATTCGTTCGGGGTGGATTCGGCGCCGCGAAAAAGCCAGACTGGCGTGCCGGATTTCGGCCCGAGCGAAGGAGAGGCGATCGATGAAGCGTTCCGACCTGACCGAGAAGATCCTCGACATCAAGCGCGCCCAGGGCTGGAGTTGGCGCCATATCTGCGACGAGATCGGCGGCATGTCCGAGATCCTGATCGTGGGGGCATTGCTCGGCCAGATGAAGCTGGTGAAGCCGCTGGCCCAGAAGGCGGCGGCGCTCTTCGGCCTGGATGCGTCCGAGGCGGCGATGCTGAACGAGGTGCCGGATCGCGGCACGGCGATGCCGCCGACCGATCCGCTGATCTATCGCCTGTTCGAGATCGTGATGATCAACGGCCCGGCCTTGAAGGCGCTCATCGAAGAAGAATTCGGCGACGGCATCATGTCGGCGATCGACTTCGATTTCGCGCTGGACCGTCTGCCGCACGAGCGCGGCGACCGGGTCAAACTGACGATGTCGGGCAAGTTCCTGCCCTATCGCTATTACGGCGCCGAGCAGGGGATTCCGGAGTTCGGGTACAAGGAGGAGTAGGGTCGAGTAGCGACCGTCGATCCGATAAGCGCGACCGGCTCACGATCCCGACCGGAGCCGGCCCCGTTCGACGGTCCGGGCGACAGAGGGACCGGACGGAAGTGCCAATTCTTCGAGCAGCGTCTTTGCTGCCACGAGATCGGGCGCATCGAACCCTTCGGTGAACCAGCCATGGATCGGCGCCAGCAGATCCTCGGCTTCCGCGCGCTTACCCTGGCTGTTCCAGAGGCGGGCGAGACTGGTCGACGCCTGCAATTCCAGGAGCTTTGCGCTCTGCTTCCGCGCGGTGAGGAGGGCTCGACGATAGCTCGGCTCGGCAGCCGACGGGTCCTGGGTCGCAAGCAGTAGGTCACCGCGCAGCCGAGACAATCCGGCCTCCCACCACCGCTCGCCGCTCGACTCGACCAGGCGCAGGGCCTCGTCGAGAGAATTCAACCCTTCATCCGGTTGGCCGAGCATCGCATATGTCGCGGCAAGGCAGGACAACACGGCGGGCGCTCCCATGGTCGTGCCCGTCGCGAGAACTGCCGCAAGCCCGCGTCTGATCAGTAAAAGTCCTTCCGGTCCCAGCCCCTGACGAACCAACGACCATCCACGGTATACCGTTGCTTGACCGACGAATAACTCGAAACTGTGCTCGGCCGACAGTGCCAGGAGTTCCTCGGCGTGGGCTTGAACCTCGGGAGAGAGGGTGAGCCCGTCGATCCAAACAGCACAAGAGAGTCCGACGGCGAGGGAGGTCGCTCGCCCAATAGCCGACCGCTTTCTCGGGCAGGCCGGCTTCCGTGCAGTGATGGGCGAGGAGCGCCGGTTGATAGGACACGGTTTCTAGGAATTGGGCTTCGAGGGTCGCGACGATGCGGGCATGCAGTTGCTGGCGCTGGTCCCGCAGCAGGGTGCTGTAGGCGGCATCCTGCACCAGGGCGTGTTTGAACCTGTATTCCGCATCGGGCGGCGTCCCGCGCCGGTAGATCAACTCGGCCTGCACGAGTTGGGCCAGGGCGTCGTTCAGACGCCGCGCCGGCAACCCTGCGACGGCGGTGACGAGTTCGTGCGAGAAATCGCGGCCGAGAGCGGCGGCGATCTGTACCACCTCCCGGGCAGAGGGCAGCCGATCGAGCCGTGCCAGCAGCGAAGCCTGCAGCGATGTCGGGATCGCCATGGACGGAACCGGACGGGTCACGGAATATCGGTCACCGGAATCCGCGAGCAACCCGCTCTCGACCACCGATTTGGTCATCTCCTCGATGAACAACGGCACGCCATCGGCTCGAGCGACGATTTGTTCTTCGACATCCCGAGGCAAGGCTTTGCCGCCGGTAACCTGCAGGATCATCTCGGCGCTTTGCCGCACCGGCAGCCGGCTGAGGCTGAAGAGCGTGACATGCGGGCGGCCTATCCAGGGCGGCGCGAACTCCGGCCGGAAGGTGAGGACCACCAGAGCGCGCAGCGTCGCCGCGCGATCGATCACGAGGTCGAGCAACTCGCGCGTCGTGGGATCGCTCCAATGGATGTCCTCCCACCAGATCACCAGCGGGCGGCGCGCGGCCAGACTTTCGATCTGCGCCAACAGGGCGCGGAGCGTCTTCTCCTTGTGCTTGTGCGGTGTGAGCTCGAGAGCCGGATAGCGATCGCCGGTCGGGATCGAGAGCAAATTGGCGAGGATCGGCAGCGCCGCACCGGGATCGTCGGTCGAGAGCACCGCTTCGAGCTTGGCCAGCTTTTGCTCGGCCGTGTCGTCGTGCCGGAATCCGGCCGTGCGTTCGAGCTGCGTGATGCTCGGATGGAGTGCCGAGTCCCGATGATGCGGCGAGCAGAAAAACCGCAGGCTGCCGTGCGGCTCGTCGGCGAACCGGTCGAGCAGAGTCTGGACCAGGCGCGACTTGCCGATGCCGGGCTCGCCGGAGAGCAGGACCACGGCACCGTCGCCGCTCTTCGCCTGCCACCAGCGGCGCAGCATGAGTTCGATTTCCTCGGCGCGGCCGACCAGCGGGGTCAGGGTCGCGTGCAGCGCCTCGAACCGGCTTTCCACCAGGCTCGGGCCCTGGACCTGCCACGCCGGAACCGGTTCGCCGAAGCCCTCGAGACGGACCATTCCCAGATCCCGGCAGTCGAACAGTCCGCCGAGCAGACGACGGGTGCCAGCGCAAATGACGACCGTGCCCGGTGCGCCCGCCGATTGCAGCCGTGCCGCGAGGTTGGGCGTCTGGCCGACGATGCTCGGCTCCGGCGACACCCCCTCGCCGAACAACTCGCCGACCACGACCGAGCCGGTGGCGATGCCGATGCGAACCTGCACCGTCAGATCGCCCAGCGGACGCAACTGCGGGACCGCTTGCGCGATCGCCAGCGCCGCCATCACGGCCCGCTCGGCATCGTCCTCGTGGGCGTGCGGATAGCCGAAACAGATCGAGATCCCGCCGCCCATGGATTTGCCCACGAGCCCGCCGAAACGATCGGCCCGTTCGCTGCAGCATTGCCGGTAGCGGCGCAGCACGGTGCTCATCTCCTCCGGATCGAGCCGAACCGACAGCGCCGTCGACTCCGCCGGTTCGCAGACCAGCACCGTCACCTGCCGACGCTCGGCCGGCCGCTGGCCGACGCGATCGCTCGCATCCGGCGCGCCCGCGATCGAGGGCGCCGCGGACGGGGTTTCGGTCGCTGGTGCGATGCCCTTCGGCCCGCCCGTCTCGGGTTGCCCCAAACCGGCATCGATCGAGGCGGTAACCGAGGCGACGAAGATATAGCCGCGCCGCGGGACGGTCTTGACGAAGCGCTGATCGCCGTCGTCCAGCGCCGCCCGGATATCGCTGCTTCGGCCTCCGGGGTCGGGCCAGCGCGGCGGTGACGGTTGATTTCACAACTTTTGCAGGATTTTTTCAGGAGTTTTTCAAGACGCCGGGCCGGTATCCGGAGATGCTTCTCCCCAGCGGCGAGCAATTGCGAAGGCCGTCATTCCGGCGTGTCGGCCGGTCGTTCGTTGGTTCAGGGCTGTCTCCGGCGGCTTTCGCGATGCTCGCCACCGAAACCAGCTCGGCAGCGGCCGCCGCCCTATCGGTTCATCCGGGGGAGAGCGAGATGATCGAGCCGATCCGGCGGTTGAAATTTCATACACCCAAACCTCTTTCTTGTCCTCAAGACCAGAACCGGAAACTCAAAGGATCGAAAGGAACCCGAAAATGGCTAACCAAAATGCGCTCGAACCAGTGCTGTTCGTCCCGGGAGAATTCACCCTGCATGGCGTTCGGCATGGGACCGCGGCCGCGGCACCGGCAGCAGCGCCGCCGCTCGGCCCGCTGGCGGCCTTCGTCGGCAACTTCACCGGCCAGGGCTTCAACACCATATTTCGCCCCGACAATCCGGTCACGCCGACGGCTTTCACGCCGCCGATAGCGTCCGACAACGTCCTGGAGCTGAATCTGACCCAGGAGACCCTGTCGTTCTCGAAACCTCTGGGCTCGGTCCCCAATCGCGGCTCCAACGCGCAGGGCAATATTTTCCTGAACGGCGTGCCGTATCTGCAGACGATCAACGACGTGACGACGCTGCCCGCCACCGGCATCCACTTCGAGCCCGGCATCTGGTTGAATATTCCCGCGACGACCCAGCCCGCCGAGCCGGTCACTCTGGCGCGGATGGCATCGATCCCGCACGGCACGACGATCGAGGCCCAAGGAACGTTGGTCGCGACCGTCAAGGGCGGTCCGGTCCTCAACCCGGTCTCCATCACCCCGTTCGTGATCGGCGATCCGACGAAGCTGGTCACCTTCCCGAGCCAGACCGCGTCCGACGCGACGACCCCGCGCATCCCGCAGGATCTGTCGCCGTTCATCGCCGAGGGGACGATCACCCAGGCGATGTTGACCGATCCCAACACGGTCTTGAGAAACCAGGTTGCCAACCAGACCATCACCCAGACCGAAGTCATCTTCATTTCGACCAACCCGGCAGCACCGCTGCCCGGCGGTCCGCTCCCGGCCGCCCCGTTGACGCCGAACTTCGGCGGCGGCACCGACAATGTCGCGTTTCTTCTCGGCGATCAGTCGTCCGGGACGCCGGGCCCCAATGCCCAATCCTTCCAGATGGACGCGATCTTCTGGATCGAGACCGTGGAATACGAGGTCCTCGTCCCGCCGCTGCATCCGGGGGCGCACCCCGTGATCCTCGAACCGGTGCAGCCGTCGGTGCCGGTACCCCTGGTCCCCCGCTTTTCCGCCTCGATCCCGGCCCATCACAAGCCATTCCCCGGTCGAGCCGTCACGATCTCGACAACCCAGATCCAATACTCGCAAAAGGTGCTTCTGAACTTCCACGGCCTCAGCTGGCCGCACGCCTCGGTCGCCAGCCTGGTGCCGGCCGATCCGATCGTCATCCCGGTCGACCTGCTGTAGACCGTGCGAGCTAAAATAGAACAGACGAACAGCAATCATGTAAACCGCAACCAATGGAGGATGGAATGAGCTGCAGAGTAAATACCATAACCGGCGTGGTCCTCGTCAGCCACCACCCCATCTCAGTTTTTACCACCACTGCTGAACATATCGACCGTATCCAGAAAAAACCCAACGGACACTACGATCGAGAGGACTTGATGACGCTGGTCAAGGATGGTCGGGCGGTCCTATACGACGAGAATGCGGTGCGCGCCATCGCGCAGGCGGCCGAGTTTCTCATCCACGGCTGCCCCGAAGGGTAGGACCGGCTATCGCTGCCGGGGTGAGCGCCGCAACTCCCGGACGCTGTCGGATCGGGCGGTTTCGGCGCCCACCCGAGCCGACAGTTTTCGAAACGCCGCTGCACGCCGAGGGCGGCGGCATTTCCTCTCGGGCTTGCGGCGACGCCCCTTCGCGTCTCGATCGGGCCGGGAGCGCGAAATGAGACACGGACTCCGAAGGCGGCGCGCGGCGCTGGCGATATGACGCCTCGGGTCGAGATTTCCAACACGAGACTCGCCCGCGGAATTCCACAGCAGGATCTCGGTCCTCGATGTCCGCTCCCTGCTATCCCGTAATTCCCTCCGGACGGGTCGGTCGGCCGGTCCCCGACCTTTCCAGCAATCCCGCCAGCACCAGCGCGAAACCATGGGCGTCGCCCGGCCAGCGGGCCGAGACATAATTGCCGTCGGTCACGGTGAAGCCGCTCGGCCGCTCCGGCGTATCGCGTCCGATCGGCAGCGGCCCGGGGTCGAAATCGGCGGCCCGCGCCAATGCTGCGGTGACCTCGTCTTCGACCGGCACCGGGTATGTCCGGTAGTAGTCGCCGAGCTGGAGCCGGGTCAGGGTCCAGGCGAGCAGTTCCTGGCGGCGCAGCAGCGCCGTCGTCCGGCGGCCATGGAGCACCGATCGGCCCGATGCGGTCCGGGCGCGCGCCGCCAGCAGGACACCGTGGCAGATCGCACCGACCGGGATGCCGGCGGCGAAACACGCGGTGACCGATTGCTGCAGCAGGGCCGATTCGAGATAGGGGATCATGCCCTTGGCGTGGCCGCCGGGGAGCAGCAGCGCGTCGAACCGCTCTGTTTCGATCTCCGCCCAGGCGATCGGCCGGCGAAACTCCCGGCTCTCGGCCATCGCCGCCCAGGCGCTGCGGCCATTGCGATCGGCCCGGAGCACCCGGGCGAAGACACCGAGACCGGCACCGGTCACCATCCGCTCGTCGGCTGCCCCGGCCGTCCCGTCCGGGGTGGCGAAGACGATGCGATGGCCGCGCCCGCTCAGCACCCGCCAGGGCACGGCGGTCTCGGTCGGGTCGAAGTCCCGGCTCGGCAGCGGCATCAGAATTGTCGCCATCCTGATCGTCTCCTCGGGCAGTGCCGCCAATTCGATTGCTTTCGGCCGGCGTCGTCAACATCATCGCACCCGTCCGGCAACTCTTAGGGATGTGACCCCAGCATGGCTCTGACCCTGGCCAATCTCCTCGATCATGTGCACAAGGAAGTCGGTGTCTCCGACTGGCTCACCATCGATCAGGAGCGCATCGACCGGTTCGCCGAATGCACCGGCGATTTCCAATGGATCCATGTCGATCGCGAGCGGGCCAAGGACGGCCCTTACGGCGCCACCGTGGCCCACGGCTTCCTCACCCTGTCGCTGATCCCGGTCATGGCCGCCGGCATCTGGGGCAAGCCGTCGGGGATCAAGGCCTCGTTCAATTACGGGCTCAATCGCGTCCGGTTCGCCGCCCCGGTCAAATGCGGCGACCGGATCCGCGACCGGATCACGCTCAGCCACATCGACGACAAGGGCGGCGGCCGGGTGCTGCTGACCATGGATCACGTCGTCGAGATCGAAGGCCAGGAGAAACCGGCCCTGGTCGCGACCACCCTCGCCATGGTGATGGGCTAGGGCCCCGCTGCCGCAGAGATGACGGCACCGCCCGCTGCCGACGACCGGCTGCGCGCCAAGCGCAGCCGGCTGCGGCGGATGCGGGTGTTGGCGACCGGCCTGCTCCTGCTCATGGCGGCCGTCCTGGTCGCCTCGGTGGCCTTCGAGAAGCGCTTTCCCTGGCTCGTCTGGGTCGAAGCCTTCGCCGAGGCCGCGGTCATCGGCGCCGTGGCCGACTGGTTCGCCGTGGTCGCCCTCTTCCGCCACCCGCTCGGCCTGCCGATCCCGCATACCGCGATCGTCCCGCGCAACAAGGACCGGATCGGCGCCGAGCTCGGGAAATTCGTCGAACAGAATTTCCTCACGCCTGAAAACATCGTCGCCAAGCTCGCCGAATTCGATCTGGTCGGCCAGGCGGTCGGCTGGCTGGCCGAGCCCGAGCACAGCCGCGAGGTGGCGGCGGTCATCCGCGATTTCCTGCCGCGCCTGCTCGCCGCCTTCGACGATGCCGAGATCGAGCGCCTCATCGCCGGCACGGTCGCGGCCCGGATCGAGGCGATCGATCTGGCCAAGGCGTCGGGCGGGATTCTCGCCATCGTCACGGCCGGCGACCGGCACCAAGCCGTGCTCGACCAGATCTTGCGCCGGGTCGGGATCTGGCTCCACCACAACCGCGAGGTCATAAAGGACAAGTTCAGCGCGCATTCCTCATTCACGCCGCGGTTCGTCGACGCGTATATCGTCAATCGCTTCGTCGACGGCATCATCGATCTGATCAGCGAAGTAGCGGTGACGCCGCGACACGAGCTGCGCCTCAGCTTCGACCTCTATCTTCATGAATTCATCGATCGGTTGCGCTTCGAGCCGGAGTTCCAGGCCAGAGCCGAGGCGCTGAAGCGCGATGTGTTGCGCGGCGTCGCCCTGGACGAGTTCGTGGCGGCGATCTGGACCGAGATCAAGCACCAGATCCTGGCCGATGCCGCGGCCGAGAGCTCGGTCATCGAGGCCCAGCTGGTCGAGGCGCTGCTGCGTCTGGCGGCCCAACTGCAGAGCGAGCGGGCGGTGCTGGACCGGCTGAATGTCGGGCTCTCTTCCGTGTTCGAAGCCGGTCTGCTCCGTTTTCGCGACCAGATCGCTCTGCTCATCGAAGAAGTGGTGCGACGCTGGAACGCACGCGACGTGACCCTGAAGATCGAGTTGGAGGTCGGCAGCGATTTGCAATTCATCCGCCTCAATGGCACCATCGTCGGCGGAACGGTCGGGCTCGGGCTGCAGGCGGCGCTGATGCTGCTGGGTCTGCGCTGACGGCTCCGGGTGCTGGTCTCGCGACCGCTCTTTCGAGAGCCGCCGGGCGTACGAGGTGAAGATGAGACACTGGGATCGGCGGCTCCTTCCGGCCGCCCTGGCGCTCGCCGCTGCCGGCGCAGCCGCGCAGGAGCCGGCACCGTCACCCGCGGGCGAAGGCGCGCGGATCGTCCTCGCCGATCCGGCGCGCGGCTTCGATCGGCCGGCTCCCGGGCTGACGCTCGACGTTTCGACCAGTGCGGCGATCGCCGGGCCGGCGTCGGAACGGGATCTGTCGGAGTCGGCGCCTTCGCTCGATCTGCGGCTCAATCCGGCCGATGTCGACAGCTATCTCGCGTCCAAGGACTATGAGCAGCTGACCGACCATTATTTCCGCAAGAACCCGGTCGGTGCGGGCAAGCAATTCAAGAAGCTGGGCACGGCCGCGGTCGCTGCGTTGATCAAGTTGGGGCAGGACGAGTTGCTCGACGAACTGGGCGAGCGGGCCGCCGAATTCACCGAGAAATTGCCGGCGGGCGAGGCTGCCGCCGTCGGCCTCGGCGCCCAGGCTCTCGAAGTGGGAGCACAGCTGGGCGAGGTCGCGGCCCTGGCCAAGCCGATCTCGAAATGACCGAGGCCGGTCTCGCTCCGCTTGCGATCGGGGCGCGCGGGCCGATATTCGAGGGATCGGCTGGGATTTCGGGTGACATCCGCGAAAGGCGGCGATGATGCGAACGAATTCGAGATTTACCCTGGCCGGACTGGCCGGGCTGGCGCTGACTGCTTCGGCTGCCCTGGCGCAGCCGGCAGCGCAATCGGCAGGGGTGACCATCCGCGTCGCTCCCGACGCCGTGATCACGGTCCCGAACGACCCGGCAGCCGGCTTCGATGCGCCCCCGCCCCTGCTGAATCTGCAGGCGCCGAGCACCGACGCCCGCTTCGGCCCGACGCCGGGGCGGGATCTGGTCGGCGACGGCGGACCGGACTCGCCGCGCCCGTCCGCCGCCGATACCGATACCTACTTCGCCACCAAGGAGTTCCAGGACAAGGACGAAACGATCCGGCGCAAGGGACATGCCGGTGCCGGCCAGCAATTCGCCGGCGCCGGCAAGGCGGCGGCGGGCAATCTGCTGCTGGACGGGATCGGCGCGCTGATTACCGGGAATTAGCGGCGCCGTCGTTAGAGCGAGGGCGGCTGCCCCTTTCCGCAGACGGCGGGCACCCAGTCACCGGGCTGTCGGGATCGACGTTGATCGTATTGTGTCGGTTACGAGTGGGGCGGGCGTCTCGCCCGCCTGCCGGCGCCAGCCGGCATCTCTCGCCCGGCGAAATATATCGCCGGATAGGCCTTTGCCGCCTCCGGCAGCAGGCGGGCGAGACACCCGCCCCACTGGGTTTCTTCCTACTTGTGATCCCTCCCAGCCTCGATTAGGAACGAGGGTATCGTGCCGTCGCGTCCGGCGACGTGCTGGCCGGCGGTGGAGCGGGCGGCGTGACGATGTCGGGTTGTTGAGAGCTTGCAGCCGGGCGCGTCGCGCCGGGCGGCGGGGTTTCGGGGTGGCCAGCCGGAGACGGATTGGCCGGGGAATGCGCGGCCGTTCTGACAATCGCCGGGACATTCGAGTATGCAGGCGGAAGGATCGCGGGCATGAGGTTCATGCCTCCCATGTTCTGCGTGATTGGTTGCGGCGACGGCAGCTCGCTTCCAACG
>Ga0070761_10000212_pt1 | contig 38421 bp, 34 predicted proteins | sample HubBroMetageREF1_FD_66724 | JGI IMG/M metagenome (GOLD analysis project Ga0070761, IMG submission 66724) | Reference soil microbial communities from the Hubbard Brook experimental Forest, New Hampshire, USA - Hubbard Brook CCASE Soil... | ecosystem: Environmental > Terrestrial > Soil >... | reverse complement strand
CCCCGCGCGTGCCTCTTACTCCGAACCCCGGTCGCAATCCGTCTGGGGTGCTCTTCCGGCCAAGCTCAGGATTCCCTCTCGATGGAGCGCAGACCCGCCCCCCGGAAGAGGGATTCCGGGGCCGGCCGGCGCGCGCAAGCTGTTGTTCGGAAAGGCCACGCCGGGGTTGTCCGGGGGAACTTTCCAAGCCTTTAGCACTCTAATGTGGTGACTGCTAAAATGCCTCACCAACCCACGGGAGATCTCATGACTGCAGGTAGCTCATTGGTTGCCCGCATGGGTGACCAGGCACTGGCCGGGCCGCTCGGGAGTCTCGACGCCTATCTCGAGCGGGTTGGCCGGATCCCGGTTCTCACCCGCGAAGAAGAGCGCGCGCTCGCCGAGCGCTTCCGCTCGCAGGAAGATTTGGACGCCGCCCGCGAGCTGGTGCTCGCGCATCTGCGCTTTGTGGTGCACATCGCGCGCGGCTACAGCGGCTACGGATTGCCGATCGGCGATCTGATCCAGGAAGGTAACGTCGGCCTGATGAAGGCCGTGAAGCGTTTCGACCCGACGCTCAATGTGCGCCTGGTGTCGTTCGCCGTTCACTGGATCCGTGCCGAGATCCACGAGTACGTGCTGCGCAACTGGCGACTGGTGAAGATCGCCACCACCAAGGCGCAGCGCAAGCTGTTCTTCAATCTGCGCCGCCTGAAGAAGAACCTCACCTGGCTCTCCGCCGAGGAGACTGCCGCCGTGGCACGCGATCTGGGCGTGACTCCGGCGGAGGTGACCGAGATGGAGAAGCGCCTCGCGGCGCGCGACATGTCGTTCGATCCGGCGCCCGAGTCGGACGAGGAAGAGCTCTACAGCCCGGCGGCCTATCTGCCGGCGCCGGATGCGGATCCGGCCGAGCAGGTCGAGGAAGCCGAGGCCTCGGACGACTCCTCCGACCGCCTGCGTGGCGCGCTGGAGCGGCTCGATGCCCGCAGCCGCGATATCGTCCAGCAGCGCTGGATGACGGATGACAAGTCGACGCTGCACGAGCTGGCCGGCAAATACGGCGTCTCGGCCGAGCGTATTCGGCAGATCGAGTCGAGCGCCCTCGGCAAGCTGCGCGGCCTGATGGCCGCCGCCGCCTGAGTTTCCGGGCGCACCCGCCTTGCCGGCGGTTGCGCCCGGCGTTACGTTGCTGCCATGCGTAGCGTGGCCGAATGGCTCAGCGAATACGGCGCGAGCCACGAAAATCCCACCAATAAACTGCTGCACTGGATCTGCGTGCCGCCGATCCTGCTGGCGGTGCTCGGCTTCCTCTGGTGCACGCCAGTACCGACCGCGGTGAGCGCGCTATCGCCCTGGCTCAACTGGGCAACGCTGGCCGCGGCTGCCGCGCTCATCTATTACCTGCTGCTGTCGCCGCGGCTCGCGGCCGGAATACTGCTGGCGTTCATCGCGCTGCTGGCACTGACCCGCGGCCTGGCGGAGCTCCCCTGGCCGCTGTGGCTTACGTCCCTGGTCATTTTCGTGGCCGCCTGGATCGGCCAGTTCATCGGCCACGCCATCGAGGGCAAGCGCCCGTCGTTCTTCAAGGACCTGCAGTTTCTGCTGATCGGTCCGCTGTGGCTGCTGGCGGCCGCCTACCGCCGTTTCAGCGTCCCCTACTGAGGCGCTAGTTGAGCGCGCGGCCGAGCGCGGCGGCGCGCACCGCGGCGGTCACCTGCTCGTGCACTTCCTTGTCGAGCGGATCGGGCACGAGTTCATCCCCGCGTGCCAGTCCCGCGATGGTGTTCGCGGCGGCCATCAGCATCGCATCGGTGAAGCTCGGCGCGCGTGCTTCGAGGATGCCCTTGAACAGCCCGGGGAAGGCGAGCACGTTGTTGATGCCCTTGCCATCGGCGGCGAACGCTGCGCCGTGCTCGCGTGCCACCAGCGGCTCGATCTCCGGGTCCGGGTTCGACAGCGCCAGGATCACCTGACCCGGCCGCACCCACTGCGGCTGGATGAGTCCCTTGCAGCCGGTAGTGGCGATGACGATGTCAGCGCGCTGCATCAGCGCCTGCAACGTCACCGCCTCACCGCCGACACTCACCAGGCGCGCCATCGCGCCCGGATTGCGGTCCACACCGATCACATGCTTGACCCCGTAGGCACGCAGCAGCCGCACGATACCCATGCCCGCCGCGCCGAGCCCGATCTGGCCGACGATGCTGGCGTTGAGGTCCACTCCCGAGCGGCGGCTGGCGTTGATGAGCGCGGCCAGCGTCACGACGGCGGTACCGTGCTGGTCGTCGTGCAGCACCGGCTTGTCGAGCCGGGCGCGCAGCGACTGTTCGATCTCGAAACATTCCGGCGCGGCGAAGTCTTCCAGCTGGATCGCGCCGAACGAGGTGGCGATGCCGGCGACCAGCTCCACGACCTTGGCCGGCTCGGTCTCCGTCAGCAGGATCGGCACGCCATTGATGCCGACCAGGTCGGCGAACAGCGCCGCCTTGCCTTCCATCACCGGCAGCCCCGCCAGCGCGCCAATGTTGCCGAGCCCCAAGACCGCAGTACCGTTGGTGATGATGGCGACAGTGCTGCCGATCGCCGTGTAGTCATAGGCGCTCTGCGGATTCTTCTGAATCGCGAGACACACGCGTGCCACGCCCGGGGTGTAGACGTCGCGCAGCACCTGACGTGTGTTGATGGGCAGGCTCGCCACGGTGCGGATCTTGCCGCCGCGGTGACGGTTGAAGACGCGGTCGGACTTGCCGACGAAGCGCGCGGTCGGCAGTGCGCCGATGCGCTCGTACAGCGAGCGATCCGCCTCCTCGTCCATCTCCAGGGTGATTTCCCACAGGGTGCGTCCCTGGTCGCGCCGCAGCGCGGTCAGGTGTTCGATCGCAAGTCCGGCATCGGCGATCACCTGCAGCACCCGGGCGAGACTGCCGGGCTGGTGTACGGTCTCGACGATGAGGATCTCGGGGATTTTCATGGGCGCAGAGGGTGCACCAATGGCAGCGCGCGCGCCAGCGCGCTTGCGGCGGCCCTGCCACCCCACGACTGAGACGGATGCCGCGTCTGAGGATACCCGCTATCATGCGCGCCCCCCGCGAGGGGAGGTTGCAGGAGATCTAAGCCCGTGGCTAAAGCCGCTGCCTCCATGACCGCCGCCGCCAAGGCCGCGCGCACGCTCGATCCCATGGATCTGTTCGGCGTGCGCGCCGCGCTCAGCGAAGAGGAGCGCCTGGTACAGGACTCGGTTGCGCGGCTGGTCGATCGGGAAGTGCTGCCCATCATCCAGCAGTGCTTCGAGGAACACCGCTTCCCGCGCGAGCTGATCCCCAAACTCGCCTCGCTCGGCCTCCTCGGCTCCTCGATCGAGGGTTACGACTGCGCGGGCCTCAATGCCACCTGCTACGGCCTCATCTGCCAGGAGCTCGAACGTGGCGATTCGGGTATTCGCAGCTTCGTGTCGGTACAGTCCTCGCTGTGCATGTACCCGATCTGGACCTTCGGATCGGAAGAGCAGAGGCTGAAATATCTGCCGCGCATGGCCCGCGGCGAAGTCATCGGCTGTTTCGGACTCACCGAGCCGCACGGCGGCTCCGATCCGGGCAACATGAAGACGCACGCCAAGAAGCGCGGCGGCGACTGGGTGCTGAACGGTTCCAAGATGTGGATCACTAACGGCGCGATCGCCGATGTCGCCGTGGTCTGGGCCATGACGCCGGAGGGTATCCGCGGCTTCCTGGTGGACAAGGGCACGCCCGGCTTCTCGGCTCCGGAGATCCAGCACAAGTTCTCGCTGCGCGCTTCCGTGACCGCGGCGCTCTACTTCGACAACGTCGTCGTGCCCGAAAGTCAGATGCTGCCCGGCGTGAGCGGTCTCAAGGGGCCGTTGTCGTGTCTGACACAGGCGCGCTATGGCATCTGCTGGGGAGTGATTGGAGCTGCGCAAGCGTGCCTGAAACAGCTCATCGACTACACCGCGACACGCACACTGTTCGACCGGCCGCTGGCCGCCAACCAGACGATCCAGGTGCGTCTCGCCGACATGTCGCGGCGCATCACCACCGCGCAGCTGCTGGCGTCGCAGCTCGGGCGGCTGAAAGAAGCCGGCAACATGCAGCCGACGCACGTATCGCTCGCCAAATGGAACAACTGCCGCATGGCACTCGACATCGCGCGCGACTGCCGCGACATGCTCGGCGGTGCGGGCATCAGTGCGGAGTACGCCCCCATCCGCCACATGCTCAATCTCGAGAGCGTCATCACCTACGAAGGCACGGAAACCATTCACCAGCTGAGCGTCGGCCGCGAGCTCACCGGCATCAACGCGTTCTGAGACGTCGTTGTCATTGCGCGCGCAGCCGCCCGCCCGCACGCGGCTCGGCTGCGACGCGGCGCACCGCGCTATTTGAGCATCATCACCTGGGGTCGCAGCAGGTAGAAGCCGACCGCGATCACGATCAGATAGGCGAGCAGGATGAAGGTCCAGCCCATGTTGTGGCGGATCACATCGCCCTCGCGGCGCACGAACTTACTGGTGGAGACCCCCACACTCGCGGTCTGCGGGGCTACCGGTTTGCCGATCTCCGCGCCGACTGAGTTGAGTGTCGGCAGCAGCAGCGGCGGCATCCCCAGCTGCGCACCCACCAGCGCCTGGAACTTGCCGAACATGGCATTGGTGGAAGTATTCGAGCCGGACAGCGCCACGCCGATGAATCCCAGGATCGGCGCCACGATGATGAAGGCGGTGCCCATGCTGGCGAAGCCCTTCGCCAGCGATGCCGCCATGCCCGAATAGTTGAACACGTACGCCAGCCCGAAGATGAATACACCCACGAGCAGCGCGCCCCACATCTGATGGAAGGAGCGGCGGAAGATCTCAGCGATCTGCGCGCTCTTCAGCCGCCCCATCGCCAGCAGCAGCAACGCGACGATGACCCAGGAGGCGAGAATCGCCGTGCCACCGACATAAGGGGCGAAGTTGAACACCGCGCTGACGTTACCCTTCGGCAGCGGGCAGTCCACCACCAGCGCCGAGCAGGCCACGGCCTGCACCTTGTACCAGCTCACCTTCGGCAGCGGCGACCAGGGTCCGGTCCAGGCGGTCACGACCAGCAGCAGTACGACGAAGGGCATCCAGGCCTGCAGCACCTCCGCGGTCTTGAGTCCGTGGCCGCGCGTCTGCCGCGCCACGTTCGCATCCACCGGCACGCCGCCGTAGCCGAGCACCGTCGCCGGCTGCCACACCTTGAGCAGCAGCAACAGCGCGATGAAGCAGACGATCGCGCCGGTGACATCCGGCAAGTACGGGCCGAGATAACGTGCGGTCGGATACTGCCCCGCCACGTATCCGAGTGAGCCGACGATGGCGAGCGGCCAGCCGTCGCGCAGGCCGCGGCGGCCGGCGACCAGGTAGATCAATACCCACGGTGGCAGCAGCGCCAGCACCGCGACCACCGTACCGACCGCTCCCGAGAGGTGCAGCAGGTCGTAATTGGTGACCGTGGCGAGCGCGATGATGGGGGCGCCGAGCGCGCCGAAGGACACCGGCGCATTGTTGGCGATCGCCGCCACGCGGATCGCATTCAGGTCAGAGATCCCCAGGGAGATCAGGATGGGCGCCACCACGGCCCACGGGTAGCCGAAGCCGACCAGTCCCTCGAGCAGCGCACCGAACGCCCAGGCGAACAGGATGGTCTGCACCCGCACGTCCATGCTGCCCTGAGCAATCAGCCAGCGGCGGAAGTTCTCGAATAAACCGCTCACTGCGAGGGTGTTGAACAGCACCATCCCCCAGAAGGTGATCCAGTCAACGTTCCAGACGCCGGTGGCGGCGCCGTAGAAATAGGCGTGCGCGCCGTCGCCAAAGGGCATGTGCCAGAGCCACGCGGCCAGCACGACCGTGATGATCGAACCGAGCAGGGTCGCAAGCCACGCCGGCCAGCGCAGCACTGCCAGCAGGGTCAGCAGGGCCACCACGGGAACGAGGGCGACCAGGCAGGTGAGCGTGAGATTACCGAGCGGGTCGATCACTTGGTGGAACATGAGTCCTCCCGAGTCGCCGTGCCGTGCTTGTTGTTCAGGCGGCAAGCAAGCTAGCACGCTCCTCGGGTGGTCTCAACGCGGGCACCGCACGGCCGGCGCTTCTGTGCCAGGCGTGTAAGTTATGACACAGCGATGGGCAGCGGCGGCCGGACTCACCACGTGCTCAGCGCAGCGCGCTCGGCGCGTCGACGTCCGGCTAACAGACGATGCCGATCGCGAGCAGCGCCAGTAGCGCGAGCCAGTTGCAAAGGCGCTCGCGGCGTGCGCTGCCAAGCCACGCGGGCGCGTGCCGATCCATGTGGGTACTCCGCTGGCGTTTCGGAGCACCATTAGCTACCGCGGGCGCGCACGCTGCGCGGATGCAATGCGGGCGCGGCGGTGAAGAATTGTGGCGCAAAATGGCGTGCGCCAGGTCCTTTCAACACGCACCTGCAGGCGGTAGCCTTGTCGCATGAAGCGACTCATCGCGATCGTCGAGGACGAAGCGGCCATCCGCGACAACTACGCTGCCGCCTTCACACGGGAGGGCTACGCAGTGCGCTGTTATGCCAACCGCGCAGAAGCGCTGGCCGCCTGCAGCACGCGGCTGCCGGATCTGGCGGTGATCGACATCTCGCTGCAGGACGAACCCGAGGGTGGCTTCGAGCTGTGCCGCCAGCTGCGGGCACTGTCGGCCGAACTGCCAATCATCTTCCTCACCGCGCGTGACAGTGAGATCGATGCGGTCTCGGGCCTGCGCCTCGGAGCCGACGACTTCCTCACCAAGGACCTGAGCCTGCCGCACCTCACCGCGCGCGTGCACGCCCTGTTCCGCCGCGTGGATGCGCTGCGCAAGCCTGAGCAGCCAAGCGAATTAGTGCGCCGCGGGGCACTGCTGCTCGATGCCGAGCGCATGCAGGCGCAATGGGACGGTCAGGTGGTGCTGTTGTCGCTGACCGAGTTCTGGATCGTGCACGCGCTCGCGCGCCATCCCGGTCACGTGCGCAATCGTCAACAGCTGATGGATGCGGCCAACGTGGTGCTCGATGACAACACCATCACCTCGCACGTGAAGCGCATTCGCCGCAAGTTTCAGGCGCTCGCTCCCAGCTTCGATGCCCTGCAGACGGTCTACGGCATGGGTTATCGCTGGGTCGAATGATTCCTTAGGCGTCGATGTCGCTGCGACTGAAGCTGCTGCTGCTGGGACTCACCACGCTGGTGTTGCCCTGGGGTGGCTGCCGCTATGCACGCGAGATGGAATCTGCGCTGCGCGACGGCGAGCAGAATTCGCTCCAGGCGGTCGCGCAGACGATTGCAGCCTCGCTGCAGGGACGCATGGACCTGCTGTACCGCGAACCGCTGCCGTCGCAGGACGCCGGCAACGCTCAGAGCGATCCGCCGCCGGCGGTGCCGGTGCCGGGCCCCAATGATCTCAAGCCGCTGGCACTGAGCGCCGCGCCGCTCATCGATGGTTATTCGGAAGACTGGCCGCGCGAGCCGGGCGCGTGGAGTTATTTCACCAAGGATGCGCACCATCGTTTTGGCCTGCTGAGCGGTGTCTACGAACGCATGCTCTATCTTCTGCTGGAGGTGCACGACGAGCATCCGGTATTCGATGCAGCCGGTGTCAACCCGCTCGACCCCGGCACCTTCGGCGACCGCGTGTGGATCGGCTTCAGTGACGGCGATGGCGTGGAGCACCAGGTGTTCCTCGCCGCCACCGCGCCGGGCATGCTCACCGCGCGCCGCATCGAGAGCGGTGAATATGGCCAGCAGAGCGCGCCCATCGAGGCGCGCATCGAGGGCGCCTGGCAGCCAACGCGCGACGGCTATCGCATCGAGCTGCGCGTGCCGCTGTCGATGCTCGGCGAGCGCTTCGGCGTACTGATCGACGATCGCGACCGCCGCGGTGCCGTGCCGGTCAGCTACGGCACCCTGCGCAGCGATGACCTGCACACGCTCGGCCGGCTGATCGTCGCCGCGCCGGAACTGGGCTCGTACCTCAGCCAGTTCCTGCAGCCGGGCCTGAAGGTCGCGGTGAGCACGCCGCAGGGCCGCGTGCTGGCGCACGCCGATGCGCTCGCGCGCGCCAGTGACCTGGGCAGTGGCGCGCCGCTGCTGGCGCGGCTGTACCGGCGCTTCGTCGACCGGCCCGGCGAACGGCAGCTGCTGTCGGCCGATGCGGCCATCTACGACCGCGACCAGCGCCAGGTCATCGGCCAGCTGCAAGTGACCCAGACCGCCAACCGCTGGATGCGCCTGCGCGATCACGCCCTCACCCGCATGCTCAATTTCACGCTCGCCACCAGTCTGGTGGCAGTCATCGCCACGTTTGCCTTCGCCGCCTGGCTGGCGCTGCGCCTGGCGCGGCTGCGCCAGGCGAGTGAGTCCGCACTCACCCGCAGCGGGCTGGTCACCGCCTTCCCGGAGACGGCCGCGCGCGACGAGCTGGGCGATGTGGCCCGCAGCTTCTCGACGCTGCTGTCGCGCCTCAACGAATACACCGGCTATCTGCGCACGCTCGCCGGCAAGCTCGCGCACGAGATTCGCACACCGCTCACCATCGTGCGCTCCTCGCTCGACAACCTGGAAACCGAGCAGCTGCCGGGCGAGGCGCGCAGCTACCTGGCGCGCGCCCGCCAGGGCAGCGAGCGGTTGAACGCCATCCTCATCGCCATGGGAGCGGCCACCCGGGTCGAGGAGGCGATCGGCAGCGCCGAGCGCGTGGACTTCGACCTCGTGCCGGTACTCGAGTCGGCCGTGGCGGCCTACCGTGGCGCGTTCCCCGAGCGGCGCTTCGTCGCCGCACTGCCGGCGGCCCCGGTGCGCATTCACGGCGCGCCGGATCTCATCGTCCAGCTCCTCGACAAGCTGATCGACAACGCCGTGGATTTCACTCCGGCCGGCGCCACAATCACCACGCGGCTGCGCGCCGAGGAGTTCAGCGTGGCGCTCGAAGTGGAGAATCCCGGGCCGCCTCTGCCGCTGCACATCGAGGGCGCCCTGTTCGAATCGCTGTGGCAGTCGCGGCGCGAGGCCGACGGCCGGCCGCACTTCGGCCTCGGCCTGTACATCGTGCGCCTGATCGCCGAATTCCACGGCGGCAGTGCGAGCGCCGAGAATCTCGCCGGCGATGCCGGCGTGCGCTTTGTCGTGACCCTCATGCGCTGAGCCGCTCCTGGCGCGGTATCCGGCCGGCGGCCGCTCCGATTCTCAGACAACGGTGGGGGAACGGCCCTCCGCAGGTCTGCGTTCCCGGCGTCGCGCCGGGAACGCCTCGTCCACACGATCCGCCCATTCTGGAGCGGCCCCTCCCGTCCGGGGAGTCCGGCCCCCAGCCTGCGACATATCAGACGGCTGGTCGGTGAGCCTGCGCCTGCGGACGGACATCCGTCGCACGACTGTTCAGGTCTCGCCCACCTTATGTTCAATGTTGCGGAACAGCCAATCAGGTACGATTTGTCTCCAAATCACGACATCGATTTTTTCTCTAGACAGAGTAGAATGTCTTCCCAAGGCACCGTCGTTAAAAGAGTTTTTCGGACCGGCTCTGGCGCAGTTGTGACGGTGATGCGTCAAAGCCATGAAGTTGGAAGGAACTTACAACAGAAAACTCGGGGATCGACGCGGGCACGGGTAACGACAACCTCAAACTTTTTGTGGGTTGTCAGGAACGACATAGCGCGTGGATGAACACGCGGGCCTCGCGATAGAAGCCGGAGCGGAGCTCCAAGCGTTTCAGCCGCAAAATTTAGATGCTCGTGATGACGCGACATGCCTAGGGGCGCTGCGTGGAGGGACCTGACTTCAGGTCCAGCGAACGCCGACCCCGGCCGGAGCTGACAGCGAACCACCGGGTCACTCGATGAAGAAGCACTCACGGCCCCGCCACCGCGCGGGGCCTTTCTTTTTTGGGCCTCCGCTCAGGCGACGCCCAGATAGCTGAGGATCCCGCGCGCCGCCTCGCGTCCTTCAAACACGGCGGTCACCACCAGGTCCGAGCCGCGCACCATGTCCCCGCCGGCAAACACCTGCGGGTGCGTGGTCTGGAAGGGGCACGCGGCGCTGGCGGAGACACGCACGCGCCCGGAGTCGTGCAGGCGGATGCCGTGGTGCGCGAACCATGCCGGTGGATTCGGCAGGAAGCCGAAGGCGATGATCACCGCGTCCGCCGGCACGATGTGCTCGGAGCCGGTGACCGCCTGCGGCACACGCCGTCCGCGTGCGTCGGGCGCACCGAGGCGCGTCTCCACCAGCTTCACGCCCTCGACCCGCTCGCTGCCGACGATCTCGATCGGCTGCCGGTTGAACAGAAACTCCACGCCTTCCTCGCGGCTGTTGCGGTAGTCGCGCCGCGAGCCGGTCATGTTGTGTTCGTCGCGGCGGTAGGTACACGTCACACCGTGCGCGCCCTGGCGGATGGCAGTGCGGTTGCAGTCCATGGCGGTATCGCCGCCGCCGAGTACGACCACACGCCGGCCGTGCATGCTCACCAGCTGCTGCGCGCTGCCGGGCAGAGCGAGCTCATGGTTGATGTTGGCAACGAGGTAGGGCAACGCCTCGTGCACACCCGGCAGATCTTCGCCGGGAAAGCCGCCCTTCACCGCACGATAGGTGCCCATGCCGAGGAACACCGCGTCGAACTGCGCCAGCAGCCCTTCCAGGCCCACATCCTTGCCGACTTCCACGCCGAGACGAAATTGCACCCCCATGCCTTCCATGATCTCGCGGCGTTTCTCCACCACTTCCTTCTCGAGTTTGAACGGCGGAATGCCGAAGGTGAGCAGTCCGCCGATGCGCTGATAGCGGTCGAACACCACCGGCTGCACGCCGTTGCGTACCAGGATGTCAGCGCAGGCAAGCCCGGCAGGACCTGCTCCCACGACCGCGACGCGTTTGCCGCTCGCCTGCACATTGGACATGTCCGGGCGCCAACCGCGCTTCAGCGCCTCGTCGGTGATGTATTTCTCGATGGCACCGATCGTGACGGCGCCCAGGCCGTCGTTCAGTGTGCAGGCTCCCTCACACAAGCGGTCCTGTGGGCAGATGCGCCCGCACACTTCCGGCAGTGAGTTGGTCTTGTGCGACAGCTCCGCCGCCTCGAACAGGTTGCCTTCCTCGATCAGCTTCAGCCAGTTCGGAATGTAGTTATGGACCGGGCATTTCCACTCACAGAACGGGTTGCCGCAGGCGAGGCAGCGGCCGGCCTGCTGCGCTGCGCCGCTGGCATCGTAGGGCGCGTAGATCTCGCGGAAATTGCCCACGCGCGCCTGCGCCGCACTTTTCGGCGGGTCAGTGCGCGGTACCTCGAGAAACTGCAGATTCTTGTCGGCCATGCCTCTGGCTCACGCCGCGCGCCGCAGGTTCTCGATCAGCGAATCGATCGAGGCCGCCTTCGGTTTCACCACCCAGAACTTCGGCAGGAAGGTCCGCAGATCGCTGCTGATCTCCTCGGCCCAGCGGCTGTGCGTCTCGATGACGTGGCGCTCAAGCAGGTTCTCCAGGTGCTGCACGTGCGATTGCATCGCTTCCGGGTGAATGCGGCTGATGTCGATCAGCTCGTGGTTGTAGCGGTCGACAAAGTTACGCTCGAGGTCCAGCACGTAAGCGAAGCCACCAGTGAAGCCGGCACCGAAATTGACGCCGGTGCGGCCGAGCACGCATACCGCGCCGCCGGTCATGTATTCGCAGCAGTGGTCGCCGGCGCCCTCGATCACCGCCACCGCGCCCGAGTTGCGCACCGCGAAGCGCTCGCCGCCCACGCCGGCGGCGTACAGCTCGCCGCCGGTCGCGCCGTACAGACAGGTATTGCCCATGATCACCGTCTCGCGCGGCTGAAAGCGCGCGCGCGGCGGATGGCGCAGCACGATGCGCCCGGCGGCCATTCCCTTGCCGACGTAGTCGTTAGCGTCCCCTTCCAGATAAAGATGCAGGCCGCCGGCATTCCACACACCGAAACTCTGCCCGGCGTTGCCGCTGCAGCGCACCGTGATTGGCGCATCCTGCATGCCGTAGTTGCCCCAGCGGCGCACGATCTCACCGGAAATGCGCGCACCGATGGAACGGTTGAAGTTGCTGAGCGCATAGCTCCACTCGCCGCCCTGCCGGCCCTCGATGGCGGGCAGCATGTCGCGCACCATGCGCTCCGCCAGTTCGCCGCGGTCGAACGGCCGGTTGGACGGCGTCGTGCAGAAGCGCGGCGTGGTGGCGGCAACGCCGGCGGTCGACAGGATGGGTGTCAGGTCGAGCTTGCGCTGCCGCGGTGTCTCACCCGCGGCCACCTCCAGGTACTCAGTACGACCGATGAGCTCCGCGAGCGTGCGCACGCCGAGCGTGGCAAGAATCTCGCGCACCTCCTGCGCCACGAAACGGAAGTAGCTGATCACCATTTCCGGCAGGCCAATGAAGTACTTCGAGCGCAGCACGCTGTGCTGGGTGGCAACCCCGGTGGCGCAGTTGTTCAGATGACAGATGCGCAGATACTTGCATCCGAGTGCCACCATCGGCGCGGTGCCGAAACCGAAGCTCTCGGCGCCGATGATGGCCGCCTTCACCACGTCGAGCCCGGTCTTGAGTCCGCCGTCGGTCTGCAGGCGGACGCGGTGACGCAGATCATTGAGCCGCAGCGTCTGGTGGGTCTCGGCAAGTCCCAGCTCCCAGGGGGTGCCGGCGTACTTGATGGACGACAGCGGGCTCGCGCCAGTGCCGCCGTCGTAGCCGGAGATGGTGATGAGATCGGCATACGCTTTGGCGACGCCGGCCGCGACCGTGCCGACGCCCGGCTCGGCTACCAGTTTGACCGAGACCAGCGCGCGCGGATTCACCTGCTTGAGATCGAAGATCAGTTGCGCCAGATCCTCGATGGAGTAGATGTCGTGATGCGGCGGTGGCGAGATGAGTCCGACACCGGCGCGTGCGAAGCGCAGCGTGGCGATCATGTCGTTGACCTTGTGCCCGGGGAGCTGCCCGCCCTCGCCAGGCTTGGCGCCCTGCGCGATCTTGATCTGCAGCACTTCCGCGTTGATCAGATACTCGGGCGTCACACCGAAGCGCCCGGAAGCGACCTGCTTGATCTTGGAGTTTTTCTCGGTGCCGTAGCGCGCCGGATCCTCGCCGCCTTCGCCTGAGTTGGAGCGCGCGCCCAGCCGGTTCATGGCGATCGCCAGCGCCTCGTGCGCCTCGGGCGAGAGCGCCCCGAGCGACATGCCGGCGCTGTCGAAGCGCGCGAGGATCGCCTCCGCCGGCTCGACCTGTTCGAGAGCAATCGGCTGCCTGTCCTGCCTGAGCACCAAGAGATCGCGGAAGGTCGCGGCAGGACGGCTGTTCACCAGCTGCGCGAACTGGCGGTAGTGGGCGTAATCGTTCGACACCACGGCCGCCTGCAGTGCCGCGATCACGTCCGGGTTGTACATGTGGTATTCGCCGCCGTGCACGTACTTGAGCAACCCCCCCTGGCCGATCGCCGCGCGCGGATTCCAGGCGTCCGCCGCCAGCTGCCCGAGATCGGCCTCGAGGTCGGCAAAGTCCGCCCCCTGCACCCGACTGTCACTGCCGGTGAAGCACAGCTCGACCACCTCATCGGCCAGCCCCACGATCTCGAACAGCTGCGAGCTGCGGTACGAGGAGATGGTGGAGATGCCCATCTTGGACATGATCTTGAACAGGCCCTTACGCAACCCCGCGCGGTAACTGCGTCCCAGCTCCAGCCGCGCGGCGAAGTCGAGCTTCACACGGCCCTTGCGCATCATCTCGAACAGCACCTGGTAGGCCATGTAGGGGTACACGGCGGTGGCACCGTAACCGATGAGACAGGCAAAGTGATGCGGCTCGCGCGCGGTGCCAGTCTCGATCAGCAGGTTGCACTTGCAGCGCAGCCCGCTGCGTACCAGGTGCTGGTGAACCGCGCCGGTCGCCAACAGCGCGTGTGCCGGGATGCGCCCCTGCACTAGATAGCGGTCGGACAGCAGCAGCACCAGCTTGCCCTCGCGCACGGCGCTCTCCGCCTGCGCGCACATGCGCAGGATGGCCTGCTTCAGTCCCTCGCCCGGGTGGTACTGCAGGTCGATGAATTCGTGCGTGACCTCCTCGATGGCGAGGATCTGCCGCAGCTTGCGCTGCGACAGGATGGGCGAGCCCAGCACCACCTGGCGCGCATGCTCGGGCGCCGGTACGAAGATGTTGCACTCCGGCCCGATCTGGGTCTGCAGCGACATCACGATGGTTTCGCGCAGCGGGTCGATCGGCGGGTTGGTGACCTGGGCGAACTGCTGGCGGAAGTAGTCGTACAGCGAGCGTACCTGGTGCGACAGCACCGGCATGGGAGTGTCATCACCCATGGAGCCGACCGCCTCGTTCTCGTCCTGCGCCAGCACGCGAATGATGTCGTCGCGCTCTTCCTGGCTGACGTTGAACATCTTCTGGTAGAGGCCGAGGGTGGCGCGATCCATCGGTTCGGCGGCGAGCCGCGGATCCACCAGATCGCTCTCCAGATAGCGCACGCCCTGCTTCAGCCACGCCTTGTAGGGGTGACGGCTCTTCAGCAGCTGGTCGATGTCGGCGGACGACAGCAGCGTGCCGGTCTGCAGGTCGAGGGCGATCATGTCGCCGGGTCCGAGCTTGCCCTTGCGCACCACGTCCTCGGGCTGGTAGTCCCACACGCCGGCCTCGGAGGCGATCGTGAGCATGCGGTTGCGCGTGATGCAGAAGCGTGCCGGACGCAGTCCGTTGCGATCGAGCGTGCACAGCGCGTAGCGGCCGTCGGTCAGCACCACGCCGGCCGGGCCGTCCCAGGGCTCCATGTGCACCGAGTAGTACTCGTAGAAGGCGCGCAGGTCGGGATCCAGCGCGTCGAGACCGTGCCACGCCGGCGGAATGAGCAGGCGCATGGCATGCAGCGCATCGAGCCCCCCCATCAGCAGCACCTCGAGCATGTTGTCGAGACTCTGCGAGTCGGAGCCGCTCAGCGCGACCAGCGGCAGCACCTCCTGCAGCTGCGGCAACAGCGGCGAGCGCAACAGCGGCCCGCGCGCCATGGCCCAGTTGCGATTGCCCTGGACCGTGTTGATCTCGCCGTTGTGGGCCAGGTAGCGGTACGGGTGCGCGAGCCGCCACTGCGGCAGGGTGTTGGTGGAAAAGCGCTGGTGGAACACGGCCACCGAGCTCTCCAGACGCGGATCGGCCAGATCCGGATAGAACTGCGTCAGGTACTGGGGCATCACCATGCCCTTGTAGACGATGGTGCTGGCGGAGAGACTCGGGATATAGAAGGCCGGATCGGCGGCACAGGCCTTCTCCGCCAGCCGCCGCGCCATGAACAGCCGGCGGTTGCAGGCCGGCTCGTCGAATTCCGCCGGGCAGTTCACGAACAGTTGCTCGATCGTCGGCAGCGTGCGCAGAGCCTCCGCGCCACAGGCCGCGCGGTCGAGCGGCACCTGCCGCCAGCCGGCGACCTCCAGACCCTGGGCGGCGAGCGCCGCAGCGAGCGCGCCACGCGCTGCCTCCGCCGCAGCGGCCTCGGTCGCGAGAAAGACCAGTCCCGAAGCAAAGCGCGGCGTGAGCGCGATGCCGCACTCAGCCGCCAGCGCCCGCAGGAAGCCTTCGGGGCGCTTGAGCAGCAGCCCGCAGCCATCGCCGGTCTTGCCGTCCTCGGCGATCGCGCCGCGGTGCGTCAGGCGATTGAGCGAGGCGATGGCGGTCCGCACCAGCCAGTGGCTCGGCGCATCGTCGAGGCTCGCGATCAGACCGAAACCGCAGCTGTCGCGCTCGTAGGCTTCCTTATAGAGTCCCGTCGAACGGGATGACATGGTGATATCTCTCCAGGCATGACCGCGCCGCGGACACGACGTCCGCAGCTTCCAGGCAGACACATCGGCAAGTCTTGCGCTGAAGGAGATCGCTGCAGCTCTTTGGCAAGAGCAGAGCGAAAAGGCCAGCCGGCATGCGCACGGGAGGGTTGCGACCGCTGCCCGCACGCGCGACTGTCTTACACCATCACTATGCGTTCGATAATACCGGCCCGCGAGGACCTTGCAAGCACCGATGACAGTCCTGCACACCGCGCGGCTTGAGCTGCGGCCGTGGCGCGCGGACGACCTCGCGCCGTTCGCCGCACTCAACAACGACCCGGAGGTCATGCAGTTCATGCCCGCCTGCCTCAGCCGCGCGGAGAGCGATGCGCTGGCCGCGCGTGCCGCGGTAATGCTCGCCGAGCGCGGCTGGGGGCTGTGGGCGCTGGCCACAGAGCCGCAGCAGGAATTTCTGGGCTACGTCGGCCTGGCGGAGCCGAGCTTTGCGGCCGCCTTCACCCCGTGCACGGAAATCCTCTGGCGCCTGAAGCGCACGGCCTGGGGGCACGGCTACGCCGCTGAAGCCGCGCGTGCCTGCCTGCGCTACGCGTTCGGGACGCTCGCGCTGGCGGAAGTCGTCGCTTTCACCGTGCCGGCAAATCTGCGCTCGCGCGCGCTGATGGAACGCCTCGGCATGCGGCGCGACCATGGCGGCGATTTTGAGCACCCACGCCTGCCCCCAGGCCACCCGCTACGTCCGCACCTGCTCTACCGCTTCGCCCGCGATGCCTGGGTGACGGCCGAGGCTAGCCGCGCGGGGCCTGCCGGCGGATGAACTGTGGCACCCACTCGCCGGCCGCCGAGCGCTCGATGAGCAGCTGCGCACGTCGGTGGCGCGTCTCCACGCGCTTGGGGGAGAGCACCCACCAGATCGCGGCGCGCCGGTAGGAGGGCATCTGCTGCTGGAAGAAGCGTCGTGCCGCAGCGTTGCGGGCCAGCATGCCGGCATACGGCGCCGGCAGTACGCGCGGCCGCTGCTCGTAGGAATAGCGGCCCGAGCGGTTCGCCCGGCGCGCGCGAAATGCGCGTTCGCCGGCCGGCGCCATGCGGCGCGCCAGCTGCAGCGCCTGCACGCGGCGGACGTTCACCGCGCTCCAGATGCTGCCGCTGCGCCGCGGCGAGAAGCGGATGGTGTAGCGCTCAGCATCGATGCGTTTGCGGACACCGTCGATCCAGCCGAAACACAGCGCCGCATCGACCGACTCCACCCAACTGATGCTCGGCTTGCCAGAGGTCACCTTGTAGAAGCCGACCAGCAGCTCGTGCGCACGCGCGTGATTTCGCTGCAGCCAGCGGCGAAACGCCGGCGCGCTGCGGAAGTAGCTCGGTGACATTGGTGAACTTCGTTCAGTCATGGCCGCTCGCTGCTTGCATCGTAGCGCGCGCTACCCCACCATGCGCGCCAGCGCAGATCCTGCCGCTCAGCGAGGTGTTGGCAGCGAAAATGAAGCAGCGCAAAGTGTCGACTGACAGCGACCCTGGGCTCCGCCTTCAACGCCTGAACGAGTACCTGGAAAGAAATTTCCCCGATTTCTTTGCCGAGGCACGCTTCCAGGTGGGCGACGACGATTACTTTCTGTATGCGCGCTTTGGAGCTTACCTGGCGCGCACCATCGAGCAGAACCGCGCCTCGGGACGCACGATCAGCCGCGGCTTCAGCGTGCTGAACAGGATGGCGCGCGCTTCGGCGCACCACCCGCGCATCCGCCAGATGCTGGTTTCCGGGCCGCTGGAATACATTCTCGACGCCCCCAAGGCGCGCGCGCTGGCGCGCAAGCGCCTGTCAGCGGCAGCGCAGGGGTACCTCGAGAGCCTGTGCGAATAGTCTGAGGCTAAGAAGCGCGCGGCAGGGCCCAGGTTGTGGTGCGGCGGCGGCCGAAGACTTGCAACACCGAGGCGCGGCAAAGTCCGCGGCCCTGGCGCGAACCGCCGCCGCGATGCCGCCTCAGGGCGGCTCTCGTGCCGTGAGACTGACGCTCAGCAGCTGCGTGCGACGGATGACCGACAGCGTCAGCTCGGTACCCGGAGGCACGCGCCCGAGCTGCCGGTGCAGCGCATCGATGCCATCGACCGGCTGCGCATTCACCGCCACGATGAGATCCCCGGGGTGCAGCTCGGATTGCGCCGCAGGTCCCGCGGCTTCGCGCGACAGCACCTCTACGGCCCGCGAGCCGTTCAGTCCGAGCGCACGCACCAGGCGCAGATCAAGCGGCCGGTCGCGCGCCGCGACTCCGAGCCACGCGCGTCGCACGCGGCCCTGGGTCAGGATCTCGGTGAGCACCCACTGCGCGGTGCCCGCCGGCACCGCAAAGCCGATGCCCTGGGCGACGGCGATGATCGCAGTGTTGATGCCCACCACCCGGCCCGCCGCATCCACCAGCGGGCCGCCGGAGTTTCCCGGGTTGAGCGCAGCGGTGTGCTGCACGATGCCTTCAATGAGCCGTCCCTGGCGGCTGCGGAGCGAGCGCCCCAGGGCGCTCACGACGCCCGCGGAGACCGTGGACTCGAAGCCGAACGGGTTGCCGACCGCGACCACCAGCTGCCCCGCGCGCAGACGCTGCGCGCTCGCGAGCTGTGCGTAGGGGAGCGCGCCTGCCTGGGCGCGCAGCACGGCGAGATCGGTGGCCGGGTCGCGTCCGGCCACGACCGCCGGAACGCTGCGCCCGTCGACGAATGCGACTCGCGCCTCCTGCACGCGCTGCACGACGTGCTCGTTCGTCAGCAGGTAGCCGTCGGGGGTCACCACCACACCGGAGCCGGCGCCGCCACGCGCTTGGGCCGCCTCGGCGGCGCCGCCCACATAGATGCTCACCACTGCCGGGCCGACCAGATCGACTGCGCCGACGACTGCGGCGGAATAGGCATCGAGCGGTTCCACTGCCGCCGGATCGCTGGCGGGAGGGACCGAGAGCGGTTCGTGATCGAGCATTCGCGCAGGCATGGGGGTGGCCCGGCGGGAACTCAAGAGTGCTGGGCGCGGCACATTCCTGCGAGAATCCCCGGCACGCATGATCACTCTGCAACAGACCGCCATCCTGCTGGCCGCGGCCGTCATCGCGGTTTCGCTGTTCCGCTTGCTGCGCCTGAGCTCGATCCTGGGCTACGTCGCCGCCGGTCTCGTCATCGGCCCCTGGGGACTGAACCTGATCGGCTCGATCGACCGCATCATGCAGGTATCCGAGTTCGGTATCGTGCTGCTGCTGTTCATCATCGGACTGGAGCTGCAGCCGACGCGCCTGTGGGTCATGCGGCGCACGGTGTTTGGCCTCGGCGCCGCGCAGGTCGGGCTGTGCGCGCTGCTGCTCGGCCTGGGCGCCTACGCTCTCGGCCAGACTCCCCTCGCCGCCTGCGTGATCGGCTTCGGCTTGTCGCTCTCCTCCACGCCGCTGGTGCTGCAGCTGCTGGCCGAGCGCAACCAGCTGCGCACGCAGTACGGGCGTGCCGCCTTCGGCATCCTGCTGTTTCAGGATCTGGCGGTGCTGCCGGTGCTCGCGGTGCTGCCGCTGCTGTCACCGCTGCCGGCGATGCACCCAAGCGCCGGGCCCTGGTGGCTGACGCTGCTGAAGCTCGCCGGCGTGATCGCGGTGGTGGTGGTCGCTGGCGGCCGGCTGATCCTCAGACCCGCGCTGCGCATCGTTGCCCGGGTGCATGTCAGCGAAGTGTTCACCGCTGCGGCGCTCCTCACCGTGATCGTCACGGCACTGCTTGCCAATCTCGCCGGGCTGTCCGCCTCGCTCGGCGCCTTCCTGGCCGGCGTGCTGCTCGCCGACAGCGAATTCCGTCACGAGCTGGAAGCGGACCTCGAGCCGTTCAAAGGGCTGCTGCTCGGCTTGTTCTTCATCTCGGTGGGCATGGCGGCCAATCTCGGTCTGTTCCGTTCCGAGCCGCTCACTCTACTGGCGCTCACCGCGGCCTTCCTCGCCATCAAGATCGTGGCCATCACTTTCATCGGCCGGCTCGCGGGCCAAAACCGCGAGTCGGCGCGCCGCCTGGGATTTGCGCTGCCGACCGGCGGAGAGTTCGCCTTCGTACTGTTCACGCTGGCGGCGCGCCAGCAGATTCTTGCGGCAGCGACCGTCGACCTGCTGGTGCTGGCAGTCACGCTGTCGATGATGCTCGGCCCGTTGCTGCTGCTCGCGCACGAGGCCGTGAGCAAACGCTGGCTCGCGCCCGCCGCCGCGCCCTTCGATGCGATCGACGAGCGCGACAATCCGGTGATCATTGCCGGCTTCGGCCGCTTCGGTCAGATCGTGGCGCGCGTACTGCTGGTCAAAGGCATGTCCTTCACCGCCCTGGACAGCAATCAGACACACGTCGACTTCGTGCGCCGCTTCGGCAATAAGGTGTACTACGGGGACGCCTCGCGACTCGATCTGCTGCGCGCCGCCGGCGCAGAGACTGCGCGCATCCTGGTGCTCGCGATCGACGACGCCGAAGCCTCGGTGCGCACCGCGCTGCTGGTGCGCGAACAATTTCCCAAGCTCAAGATCTTTGCGCGCGCGCGCAACCGCCAGCACGCTTTCGCGCTCATGGACGCCGGCGTCACGGCGATCGTGCGCGAAACCTACGCCTCCAGCCTGGAGATGGCGGCAGCGGTGCTCGAGGCGCTCGGCCAGACACCCGCCGCGGCGCGCGAAGCGGTGCGGCGCTTCCGCATACACGACGAAAAGACGCTCGCGGCGCAGTACCAGGTCAAAGGTGACGACGAGAAATTCCTCGCCACCTCGCGGGCCGCCGCGCAGCAGCTGGAGAAGCTGTTCGAAGCCGACCGGCCGGAAGCGCCCGCGAGCACGCCCCGTGGATGAGGCGCGCAGCGTGCGCGACTTCTGGTTCGGCCGGCTGCCGCTGTCGGCCGAGGGACTCAACAACCGCCTGCGCTTCTGGTTCGGTGATGAGTCCTCGGAGCGGCGCCAGCGACGCGACCAGCAGATCCGCGCACGCTTTGGCGAGCTGCATGCGCGCGCCGCCGCGGGCAAGCTCGACAGCTGGGCCGACGGCCCGCGCCGGCGGCTGAGTCTGATCCTGTTGCTCGATCAGTTCCCGCGCAACATGTTCCGTGGCAATGCGCGCACCTTCGCCACCGATGCGCAGGCGCTCGCGCTCGCGCTCTCCGGGATGCAATCGGCAGCGGATGCGGCGCTCGACGTGGTGGAGCGCATCTTCTTCTACCTGCCGCTGCAGCACGCCGAAGCCGTCGAAGTGCAGGAGGAATCGCTGGCCGCGTACCGGCGGCTGTTGGGTGAGGCGCCGCCGGAGCTGCGGGAGGTATTCGAAGGCGCGCTGCGCTCGGCGGAGAATCACCGCTCGATCATCGAAAAGTTCGGGCGCTTCCCCTACCGCAACGAGGTGTTGGGACGCACCAGTACGCCCGCCGAGATCGACTGGCTGCGCGCCGGCGGCGACAGCTTCGGTCAGTAGTCCGTGCCGAGACGTTCAAGACGCCGGATGCGGCGCTCGAGCGCGCGCTGCGCCTCGAGCAACTCGACCGCGAGTGCAGCACCGCTGGCATTCACGCCCAAATCGCGCATCAGCCGGCCGACGACGCGCAGACGCGGCAGCGCGGTCGCCGGGAGCTGCCACTCGCCGGGGCGCTGCTCGCGCGGGCTCACCACTCCGAGTTCGCCAAGCTCGAGCACCACCTCGAGATCGAGGCGGCACAGCTGGCAGATCTCCGTGGCCGCGATCCAGTCGCCGTCACCAAGCAAGCGGGCATCGAGCACCTGTGTCACGCGTACCATGACATCACCTCGTCTCGTGGGCGCGCGGGTTGAATGCTAGCTTCGCGCGCATCTCTTCGTACAGGGCTTTCGCCTGTGGCGTGTCCGCCGGCGGCAGCACGACTTTCAGCTGCACATACTGGTCGCCCGCTGGCTGGCCGGGCAGTCCGCGGCCGCGCAGCCGCAGCTTCTGTCCGGACTGTGCGCCGGGCGGGATCTGCATCGAGACCTCGCCGCCCAGGGTCGGCACGGTCACCGCCGCACCCAAGGCCGCCTCCCAGGGCGCCAACGGAAAGGTCAGCGTCACGTCGCGGCCGTCGAGCGTATAGCGGCGGTCGGGCAGGATGTGGGCCTCGAGATAGAGATCGCCCGCGTGACCATCGCCGCCGGGAGCACCCTGGCCGGCCAGCCTGATGAGCTGTCCTTCGGTGACACCGGCCGGAATACTGACACGCACGGTGTGCGAGGCGAGTTCCACCGAGCCGTCCGGTTTCACCGCCGGGCGCTTGAGTTCCAGCATGCGGCTCGCACCGTGGAAGGCCTCCTCCAGGGTGATATCGACGCGTGCGTGATGATCGCGGCCACCGCCCTGCGCTGCGCCCGCGAAGGGCGAACCGCCGCCGAACAGTGACGAGAAAAAGTCGCTGAACTCCTCCTGCGACATCTGCTCCTCGCCGCCGGCGCGCGCGCGTGCGCGGCGCGCTCCGGCGGGCCGACCGGAGAATTCGTAGCCGTTGCCCCAGTCCGGCGGCGGCCGGAACTGCTCGCCGGATTTCCATTCACTGCCGAGCTGATCGTAGGCGGCGCGCTTTTCCGCATCGCGCAGCACCTCGTAGGCCTCCTGCACTTCCTTGAAGTGCGCCTCGGCGTCCTTCTCCTTGCTGACATCCGGGTGGTACTTGCGCGCCAGCCGCCGATAGGCGGTTTTGATCTGCTCGGCGCTGGCGCTGCGCTCCACGCCCAAGACCTTGTAATAGTCGCGAAATTCCATGCCTGTCCGACGCTCGTGGGCGTGCCGTGTGGGTAACGCGATTCTAGCCGCTCGCGCGCACCGTGCCGGTGCGCAATCGGCGGGGCGGCACCGCCCCGAGGCAGCCAGGCTGCCGGCGGAGCCGTTGCGGCCCGTTCCAGGGGGTCTGCATGGGGCACGGAACTTGCTTCCTCAAGGGTGTGTTGGAGGAGGATTCCGTGCTGCGTCTTTCCCGGCCGCCACCCCTGAGGAACCTGCGGGCGTTCTGCGTCGCCGCGCGTCAGCGCAGCTTCAAGCTGGCCGCGGACGAGCTGTGCCTGACCCCATCGGCGGTCAGTCATCAGATGAAGGAGCTGGAGACGTTGTTCGGCATGCGCCTGTTCGAGCGCAAGACACGCTCGCTGGAGCTGACACTCCCGGGACATCATCTGCTGGAGGAAGTCGAGCCGCTGCTCGAGGCACTCGACCGCACCCTGGCGCAGTTTGCCCGCCGCCACCGGCGCCAGACGCTGCGCGTGCGCCTGCCGGCGCTGTTCGCCAACGAACTGTTCATTCCGCGGCTGGGTGAGTTCTGCGAAGCGCACCCCTCGATCGACGTGCAACTGGACACGCGCGATCCGCGCCCTGCGAGCCACCCGCCGACCGCGGACGTCTCGATCCTGCTGGCCGATGCGGCGCCGCTGGGAATGAAGAGCGTGCGTCTGTTCTCCTGTCCGTTCACCGCGGTGTGCGCCCGCCAGCACGCCAGCCTCGTCGCGCGCCTCGGGCGCGAGGTGTTCAGCGCCCTGCCGCTGATCGTCGACCGCACCCGGCCGTTCGCCTGGAGCAGCTGGGCCGAGGAAGTGGGACTGGCGTCTCCGGAACCCAAACAGATGATCGAGCTCGACACCATGATCGCCGTGGTGCGCGCCGCCGAGCGCGGCCTCGGCATTGCGCTGGTGCCGACCCTGTTATGTGATTCGTGGATCCGCTCGGGCGCCCTGGTGCGCGTGTTCGGTATCGAACTGAGCACTGCGGATGCGTATTACCTGGTGAGCCGGCCGAAGGATGCGGATCGGCCGCCGGTCAAGGCGCTCACGCACTGGGCCGTGTCGCAGTACCAGGCCGCTTGAGGAGCGCTCACGTGTGTCAAAAATTTTTTTCGTTTGTCGGGCGGGGTGTGCGGTTCGTATCGTGCAGGCGCGCGCTGAGATTGGTCGGGCGCGCCACGCACAAGTCCAGGAGCCACCCATGTTCAGTCGCCACCGCCACAGCACCGGCCGCACACACACCGTTACCTCGGGCATTCTCGCTGCCGGTCTGCTCAGCACGTCGGTGCAAGCTGCGGACGCGCCCGACCCCTTCGTGCTCGTCGCCTACAGCAGCCACGCCGATGGTGCGCCGCCGGCCGGCGGCGATTTCTCCGCCGCCACCCGCGCGCTCAGCCAGGCTGCCGACGGCACACAACTCGATGCTGCGGCCGTCGCGACCAATCGCTGCGTGGCCTACGCCATGACACGGCAACTGGCAGCGGCGCGGGTCGCGTGCGATGCCGCCGTGCAAGCCACACAAGGCGACGATGCCGGCTCGGTGCTCATGAGCCAGCGCACGCCGCGGCAAGACCATGCCAGCGCGGCGCTCGCCTATTCCAACCGCGCGGTGCTCAACTGGCTGTCGGCTGATGCGGTTGCCGCCCAACACGACCTGGCGCGCGCGCGCGCGCTCGCGCCGCAAGCGGATTTTGTCCTGCACAACTTGGCGGCCATGCAGGGGCACAAGGACGTGCCCAGTCCCGCCGCAGCACCGCTCGCCGCGGCGTTGCAGGAGTAAGTCAGGACCGCAGAACGACCGGAGTGGGAGGCGGGGTATTCGGTTTTCGATCCCCCTCGAGCGCGTGCCCCGTCTCCCCTCCGATCACCAAAAAAAAGCGCCGCGAGGCGGGGGAAATCGCATCGCGGCGCGCAGGAGCGAACACGGGGAAGTTGTTCGCAACTGGTGTAGCAGGAGCAATGTCCGTGCCATGCTCGTAACTCCATATAAAACAATAGTTTAGAGATATTTCAGGCGCACGTGACGGGTGACCAGAATTGTCACTTTGCTGCCGTGGCCAGCAAACTCAGCCGTGTTAGGCCAGCGGCGCGGATAGCGACTTCTAACGCGGAACGACGGGAACGCAGGCCTGCGACTGCTCTTTCAGCGAATCACAGATCGCGCGAGCCTGCGCTTCGCCGCCGGCACTCGCCTGCAGCCGATAGAGGGCGCCGAGATCGGTGCTCGCCAGCACGATGCGTGGCGACAGGCTGCCTAACTGCGCTCCGAAGCGGCCCTGCAGACGCTGCCATTCGCGATCCGCACTGGCGGCACTGCCGAAAGCGCCAAGCTGCACCGCATAACCGTTGACGGCCGGCGCGCCCGCCGGCTCGGGCGCGGTGTCCGAAACCGGCATGGCCGGCTGCGCCGCCTCGCCCGGCTGCGCCAGCACCGTCTGCGCAGTCGCCGGCGCAGTGACCGGGGCGGCCGGAGCGGGTGTCGCAAGGCTGCCGGTCGCGAGCTGCAGTGCGCGCACGCCGCGCGCCTCCGGGTCGGCGCTGACCTGCGCTACCGACTCCGGCGCGATGCGCGGCGCGGAGCCGAGCGAGAACGCCTCGATGCGGATCCGCGCCTGTTCGGCCCAGCGACCATTCGGATGCTGGACGAGGAACCGGCGGTAGGCGTTCACCGTCGCCACCGCATCCGCCTGTTGGAAATCGCGCTGCTCGGCCATCTGGGCGATGCGCAGGCGCGCCTGTGCCGCGAGCTCGCTTTGCGGGTGCTGCTCGATGAAGCGCTGCCAGGCCTCGGTGGTATCGGCGCTCTGCGCCGAATGCCAGTCCTGCTGCTCACGGCCGCAGGCGGCAACCAGGCCCAGCAGGAGCCCGAGTAGGGCGAGTCTTCCTGCTTGGAATGTGACCATGGTCGGCATCCTGGGGAACCAGCGTTCGTATTATGACCCCTGCGCACCCTTGCGGAGCAGCCGATGAGCCCACCCCCGAAGCGCCGGCTGATCGATCAGATCGGCGAGTCCCCGACCTTTGTGGCCGAGGGCTCACGCCTGACCGGCGACTTGGAGGCATCCGGACCCCTGGTCGTCTGCGGCGCGGTGCGCGGCGACGGGCGCGTCGGTGGCGCACTGCACATGGCGGTCACGGCAGAGTGGGAGGGTGAAATCCACGCTCAGGCGGCCATCATCGCCGGCAAGGTCACCGGTAAACTGGTCGTCGAAGGCAAACTGGAGCTCGGTACGACGGCGGTGATGCGCGCGGACATCGTGGCGCGCAGCATCGCGGTGGCGCGCGGGGCCATTATCGAGGGTACGGTGACGGTCACCAGCGGCGAGCCGATCATGCGCTTCGAAGAGAAGCGCCACGCGGCACCGGACCCCCGCCGGCGCGCGCCCTAGCTCAAGTTCTCGCTCGGCTCGTGCACAGGCTCGGCCGCACGCGGCGGCGGCTCCGGCGCGCCGCTCGCGCCGAGCAAGGCAAGGATCCGCCCCTCGATCCAAGTCTGCGCGCGCAAGCGCTCGAAGTAACCGCAGTGCCCGCCGTAGCGGGTCACGGTCAGCGACAGGGCCGGCGAGCGCGCCAGCTGGGCAAGTCCCGCCGCCGGAATGATCGGGTCATCGAGCGCGGTGATGATGTGCGCCGGCACCTCCAGCTGCGCCAGGCGCGAGCCGGTGAGCGCGTAACCGTTCAGATAGTCATCGAGCGTCGCGAACTCGGTGTAACTGCGTACCAGCTCCGCGGTCATCAGTTTCAGGTCGCGCAGCCGCGCCAGCGCGCTGAAGTCGTATTCGCTCGGCCAGGCGGCCTGCTTCTTGCGCAGTGAGCGCAGCCACTTGCGCACGAAGTACGACTCGTAACCCGGCATGCCCCGCTGCAGCGAGGTCAGCGTCGTGTGGGGATCCAGCACCGGCGACACCGCGATGACGCGCGCGAGCTGCAGGCGCGCGGCGCGCGCCTCCGCGGCCACCCGCAGCATGAAGTTGCCGCCGAGCGAGAAGCCGACCAGCTGCAGTGGCCTTCCACCATGCAGCCGCTGCAGCGCAGCCACGGCACCAACGACTTCCGGCAGGCGGCAGGAATGAAACAGTTCGCGGTTGAGGTGATGGGTCTCGCCGTGGTCGCGCAGGTTGAGCCGTATGACCTCGAACCCGCGCTCGAACAGACGCTGCGCGAGCGACAGCAGGTAGAGCGACTCGGCACTGCCCTCCCAGCCGTGCAGCAGCACCACCGGCGGGCCGCTGTCGTGTGGCGGGGTGGAGATGAAGCTCTGCAGGCGCACACCGGCGCCACAGTCGAGCAGTTGCTCGCGCGTGACCGACAACAACGGCGCCGCGCGGTGAAAGACCCGGCCGCGCCGCCAGGCGGTGCTGGCGAGCATGGACTGCAGGTGGTGATTGCGCAGCCAGGGCGCCGGACGGAAGTCGTCGTCGGCGCTCGGTGTGGGCAGGAGTAGCGCCTTCAATGCACGCGAATCTCGACGCGGTTGTTGGCGCTGGCAGCGCGATTCCACTCACCGGCCGTCAGCTCAGCGCTGAGCTGCGGATAGGGTACCAGCAGGCTGGCTGCATCACCCGGCGCGACCTGCACCTCGAGCGCGTCGTGGCTGGCGCTGCGCACCTCGCCGATCAGGTTGGCGAGCGCCAAAGGTGTGCGCTGCGCCGGGGAGTTCGCCTCTTCGGACGGGTTGCCGACGATGTCGCACTTGCTGAACGGCAGCTCATCGGGCGCGGGCGAATAGCCGTCGCCGGCGTTACCCACCAGGCAGAAACGTCCGCCGAAGGTGCGCACTTCCACCACGCCGCTGGTCTTCTCCCGTTCCAGCCGGTAGAGCAGCTGGCGCAGCGTATCGAGGCGCGCGCCGCCGAGCGCCTCGGTGCCGTAGGGCACGGCCAGAATCACCGGCTTGGTATCCACGCCGCCGCCGGCGGTGGTCGCGGGCGCGACAGTGGCTGGCGCTGGGGTGGCGGCCGTCAGCGGCGGCGGTGCCAGCAGTGTGGGCGCTGCGAGCGGCGCGCGCTGCTGCGCCAGTTGCTGAGACAAATCCTCGAGCAGGCGCACGCTGCGCCACCACAGCCCGGTGCTGAGCAGCGCAACGGCGAGCGCGGCGCTCGCGATGATCCATGGCCAGTTGTTGCTCCTCGGCGGCGCAGGGGCGGCGACCGGCTCGCTCGGCGGCGGCAGCGACTCGAGCAGCAGTGCGCGCACTTCGGCGCTGATGCGCTCGGTCTGGGTGTCGATGCCTGCGACCAGGGCGCGCCGCAGCTCGGCGAAATGCTCGCGCAGCGCGGTCTCCGTGAGTGCCTTCGAACCCAGCCCGAGCCCCGGCTCGAAATGGGCATCGCCGCGCAGGTTGATGGGGGTAAAGCTCGACTGCTCGGTGCTGCGCCGGTCGGGCACCAGATGCAGCTGGTAGAGCACCCGGGAGACGTCGGTGGGCTTGATCTGCTTGGGCAGCACGCCCACCGCGCCGAGCGCACGCGCCTGCCCGAGGTACAACTCACCTTCCTGCGAGGTGTACATCATGATGGGAATGGTGGCGGTGCGCGGGTTGTTCTTGATCGCCTGCACGGCCTGCAGGCCATCCATACCCGGCATGAGGTGATCCATGAAGATCACATCCGGACGGTTACTGGCCAAATAGTCGATAGCCGCCTCGGCGCTCTCCGCGCTGTCGACGTCGATCTCGTATTTCTCCAGCACTCGGGCCAGAAACAGCCGCGCGGACTTTGAGTCGTCCACGATCAGGGCCCGCTTTGCACCCATGGTCCGCTCCCAACAACCGCGGTGCGTAACCTCGGCAGTTTAGCCGAGAAAGCGCGCGGTTCAACTGCTGTCGCGGAGTGAAGACGCCAGCGGGTCGCTGTTTGAGGCCGAGATGCCGGCGGCGCGCGGCGCCGCGCAGAGCTCGTCGTAGAGTTGTGACAGACGTCGCGCCATCGCGGCGGAAGACCAGCTGCGCGCGTAGCTGCGCCCGCGCGCCGCCAGCTCAGCGCGCAGCTGCGCATCCGCGAGCACGCGCACCACGGCGGCGGCGAACGCGCCCTGCTCCTCCGGCACCACCAGCGCCCCGCTCTGCGGCAGGAGGATGGAGCGCGTGCCGAGCTCGGCGGTGGACACCACCGGTGCGCCCTGTGCCATGGCCTCGAGCAGCACCAGGCCCTGGGTCTCGGTGCGCGAGGCGAACACGAACACATCGGCGGCGGCGTAACAGTCGAGCAGCGCGCTGTGGCGCTCGAGGTAGCCGGCAAAGTGCACCTGCTGCTCGAGTCCCAGCGCGCTCACCTGCGCGCGCAGCCCGGCGCGCGCCGGCCCTTCGCCCGCGATCAGCAGCAGTGCCTGCGGCACCGTCTTGAGCACCTCGCGGAACATCTGCAGCAGGAAGCCGATGTTCTTCTCATGCGCCACGCGGCCCACGTAGGTCAGCAGCGGTCGCTGCGAGTCGATGCCACAGCGCGCGCGGAACGCGCGCCCGTCACCGGCGCGGAAGCGGTCGGCGGCAAGCCCGGTGGGCAGCACGTGCACCGGCGTCGCGACGCCGTACTCGGTCAGCACCGCGCGCATCGGTTCGGACGGCGCGATCAGTGCCTGCACCTGCGCACACTGCGAGCGCGTGAAGCGCCGCGCCAGCGCGCGGCCCAGCGAGCGCGGCAGCACCGGCACGTAGTGATGCAGATATTCCTCGAAGAAGGTGTGATAGGTGGCAACGCAGGCAATGCCGGCGCGACGCGCATAGCGCACGCCGGCGTAGTGGGCGATGAACGGGGTGTGAATGTGCACCAGATCAAACGCGTCACGCGGCAACTGTGCGAGCGTGCGCGTGAGCGCTCCCCAGGCCATGCGCCGGTCCTCCGGATCGCCGGGCACGCGCGCGGCGGCGACCCGCAGGACGCCCGCATCCTGCATGCCGTCCGCATCCGCGCCGGCCTGGTACTGCGGCGCCACCAGCTGCGTCTCCACACCGCAGGCGGCCAGATCCTCGCGAAACGTGCGGATGGAGGTTGACACGCCGTTGACGCGCGGGAAGTAGACATCGGAGACGAACAGAACGCGCACGTGCTAAGCCGTGTCTGCGCGCAGCGCGCAGCCCGAAGCACGGCCGCCGCTCACGTCAGGCGAACAGCATGCCGAGCTCGGCCAGCGCGGCGCCGATGGCCGCGCCCGCCAGCACGTCGGACGGATAGTGCAGGCCGAGCACCACGCGCGAGGCGGCAATGAGGGCCGCGAGCGGCAGCAGCACCCAGGCGAGCTCAGGGAAGTGCGCACAGGCCTGCCAGGTGAAGGACACTGCATGCAGCGTGTGTCCCGAGGGGAAGCTGTAGCGGTCGAGCGGCGCGGCGGCGCGATCGATGGCGCTGTGGGTGATGAACGGCCGCTCGCGCACGAACACGCGCTTCAGCAGTGAGTACACGGCCACACCGATCGCCCCGGTGACCGCCATCGCGATGGCCGGGCGCACTGCACCGGCGCCGCAGATCACCGGCAGCGTCAGGATCACCGCGTACCAGACGATGCCGTCGCCGAGACGGCTCGCAATCTGGAAGATGCGCCGCGGCAGGGCGAAGGAGGCCCCGCGATTCAGGCGCCGGCACAGACCGTACTCGGCGGCGTCGATCCGCGCCATGAAGGCGTTGAAGCTGGTCGCTTTCATGTGGCCTCGTGTCCTCCGGGTGGGCCCATGACCGGACGCTTACAGCTTCGTGGGAACGCGCGTCAACGCCGTGAAGGATTGATGAAACTTTTGTTTCCACAATGGCTTAGACGCTATTTTGTGTGCGCAATCTCACATAATTGCTGCAACCTGGGCAAGCCCTCCGCAGGGGCTCCTGGGGGGTGCCGCCGGAAGCCCTCAGGCACCGGAGACCGCACCCATGCCGGGCGGGCTCACGCTGAGCCTAGCGCGCGAGCCGCCGCAAAGCGGCGGTGGCGAAACGCGCTGCGGCATCGGGAGAGTGGGCGAAGAACAGCGACGGCTCGGTGAGTTCGAGCTCCAGCAGGCACGGCTCACCGCGGCCGTCGCGGATCAGATCCACACGCGCGTACAACAGCGTCGCGACCGGAAGTTTGGCCAACAAGCGCTCGGCCAGCGCACGCTCGTCGGCCGCTGGTTGGCGCGGACTGATCTGCTCGGCGGCGAACAGCGCCGCACTCGCAGCCGCGCCGCGCGGCAGCAGCGCTCCCTTGCGGATCGCGTGACTGAAGCGCCCGTCGATGAAGATCAGCGCCGTCTCGCCGTCGCGGTCGACATGGCTGAGATAGGGCTGCAACAGCACGCTGCGGCCGGCATCCAGCAGTCTGCGCAGGTGCGCGAGAATCGCCGGTTGGTCGGTGCGCGCGTGCCGCCGGGTATCGCGCGCGCCGGCACCGACCGCAGGCTTCACGACCAGGTCGTCCTCGGGCGCCTGCGCGAGAAATTCCCGCAGCACCCGCCCCGGGTCAGCGCCCGGTTCGGCGAAGGTGCTCGGCACCACCGCCAGTCCCTGCGCGGCCAGCGTCAGCAGATAGTGCTTGTCGGAATTCCAGCGAACCACCGACACCGGATTGAGGAGTCTCGTGGCCGCCGCCGCCCGCTCCACCCAGCCAAGAAACTCCGACAGTCGCTCGGTGTAGTCCCAGGCGGACCGCAGCAACGCCAGATCAAAGCCGCGCCAATCGACTTGCGCATCGTCCCAGTCGGCGATCTCGGCGTGTGCGCCCTGGGCGGCGAAGGCCGCCAGCAGCGGGGGCATGTCCTCATCGAGACCGCGCGCTGCACGCGCGCTCACCAGCGCGACGCGCGCGCTCACTCCCTGATTCCCGTCCCGCGGTCCATCAGCAGCACGGCGGTGCCGAACAGCAGCACGGCTGCCGTGGCCATCAGTGCGAAGGCGGCGCCGATGTCGACGTCCGATACCCCCAGAAAGCCGTAGCGGAAGGCGTTCACCATGTAGAGGATGGGATTGGCGTACGACAGCGCCCGCGCCCAGTCCGGCAGCAGGTTGATCGAGTAGAACACGCCACCGAAGTAGGTGAGCGGCGTCAGCACGAAGGCCGGAATCCAGTTGACCTGATCGAAATTCTTGGCGAACAGCGCGTTGAGGAAGCCGCCGAGTCCGAAGGTCAGCGAAGTGAGCAACAGCGCCGCAAGCACCACGCCGATGTGCTGCACGTGCAGGTGGGTGAACAGCAGCGAAACCACGGTCACCGCCGCGCCCACCAGCACACCGCGCAGCATGCCGCCGGCCGCATAGCCGGCGACGATCACCCAGTTGGGCAGCGGTGAGACCAACAGCTCCTCGACGTGCTTGCCGAATTTGGCGCCGAAGAATGAGGCGACCACGTTGCCGTAGGAGTTGGTGATCACCGACATCATGATGAGCCCGGGGGCGATGTACTGCTTGTAGTCGAAACCGCCCATGGCGCCGACGCGGCGCCCGATGAGACTGCCGAAAATGGCGAAGTACAGGACCGAGGTCACCACCGCCGGCACGATGGTCTGGCCCCAAATGCGAATGATGCGGCCGTACTCGCGGATGATGATGGTCTTGAAGCCGATCCAGCGGGTGAGCTGCAGGTTGATCGGCGCGCGCTCCGGCAGTGCCACGCTGTTCACTGCGACACCCCCGCGGGCGTGCGTGTCACGCGGGCGCTGTCGGTGGCGGCAGCGTCGACCGCCGCGCCGCGCCCCTCGACCAGCCGCATGAAGATCTCCTCCAGGCGGTTGACCTTGTTGCGCATACTCAGCACCTCGATGCCGTGGGCCGAGAGACGCGCGAAGATGCCGTTGAGGTTCTCTTCCTTGGACACCTCGACCTCGAGGGTGCGGTCATCGAGCAGCGTGACTGCGTAGCCCGGCAACGACGGGGCGCTGCTCAGCGGATCGCGCAGGTTGAAGACGAAGGTCTCCACGTGCAGCCGCCGTAGCAGGCTGCTCATGCGGTCGCGCTCGACGATGCGGCCGCCGTTGATGATGGCGATGTTGCGGCACAGGGTCTCGGCTTCCTCGAGATAGTGCGTGGTGAGAATGATGGTCGTGCCGCGCGCGTTGATCTCGCGCAGGAAGTCCCACATCGAGCGCCGGATCTCGATGTCCACTCCGGCAGTCGGCTCATCCAGGATCAGCAGGCGCGGCTCGTGCATCAGCGCGCGCGCGATCATCAGGCGGCGCTTCATGCCGCCGGACAGCCCGCGCGAGATGCCGTTGCGCTTGTCCCACAGCTGCAGCTGCTTCAGGTACTTCTCGGCGCGCACCCGCGCCACCGGGCGCGGGATGCCGTAGAAGCCCGCCTGATTGACCACGATGGTGTACGGCGACTCGAACATGTTGAAGTTCAGTTCCTGCGGAACGACGCCGATGCACGCCTTCGCCGCCTCGAGCTCGCGATCGATGTCATGGCCGAAAACCTGCGCGACACCGGCGGTCTTATTGACCAGCGAGGTGATGATGCCGATCAGCGTGGTCTTGCCGGCGCCGTTGGGGCCGAGCAGTGCGAAGAAGTCACCCTGCTCGACCTCGAGGTCGACGCCCTTGAGCGCCTGCACGCCGTTGCGGTAGGTCTTGGTCAGTCCGCGTACTGAGAGAGCATTCATGTCGTGAGGATCGGGGCTGGCGTGCGCCAGTGCAAGTAAGGCACAGCGCCGCAGCCGCTAGTGTCGCGGCGCAGCCGCACGCCGAACATGCCTCCGCGGGGGTATTGACCCGCCGCGAAGCCGGCGACGCGGCTCAGCTGGCCGTTTTCAACAGCGCACCCTCGGGTGTGCTGTTGTCATCCGCCGGCTCATGGAACGACCAGCCGTCGCGGCCGCGGGCCTTGGTGGCATACAGCGCGATGTCGGCGAGCCGCACGCTGTGCTCGTGTGAATAGTCACCGCCCGGATCGACCGTGGTCACACCGATGCTGACGGTGACCTGCGCGCCGGTAGTGGATGCCGCGTGTGCCAGCAGCAGCTCCGCGACCGCCTGGCGTACGCGCTCAGCGGCAGCCGTGGCCGCGGCGCGGTCGCCGCCGACCAGCACGGCGATGATCTCCTCACCGCCGTAACGGGCCACGAGATCGAGCGGCCGGCGACGCGCCGCGTTGCGAATGGCATGCGCCACGGCGCGCAGACAGCGGTCGCCCGCCTGGTGGCCGTAGTGGTCGTTGTAGGCCTTGAAATGATCGATGTCGATCAGCAGCACCGATACCGGCAGGTGTGCGCCGGCGGCGTGCTGCCACAGCGCGCGTGCCTGCTCCTCGAGCGCCGCGCGGTTGAGCAGTCCGGTGAGCCCGTCGTGGGTGGCTACCTCGGCCAGCCGCCGGCGTTCGAGGAAAGCCACGCGGTTGGCATACTCGAGCGCGTAACAGCCGGCACCGCCGATCAGGTTGGCGCAGAACAGCACAAACAGCGAATAGGTCGCGACCGTGGTACCGATGGCACCCGAGAGCGCTGCCAGGGCGTAAGCGGCGATCAGCAGCAGGTTACTGCGCAGCGCGGCGTTGAACGACAGTCCCAGCATGAAATAGAAGTAGAACGCGGCCAGCAGCAAGCGCGCCGCCACCAGTGGCAGCTGCGCCGGCGTCGCCTCGACCGCCATCAGCACCGTGCCGGCTCCGAACAGCGGCGCCGCGACCTGGATCGCGGGCTGATACCAGCGGCCGTACAGGCGTGGGCCGGTGAGCACCATCATGATGAGCACCAGCGGCAGCTGCAGCCCGAAGCGCCACACGTCCGGACGTGCAAGCCGCGGACCCACCAGCAGCCAGTGGTCGATGACGGCAAAGCCCAGCACCGTGGACAGTGCCACCATCAGACTCATGCGGATCCAGGGACGCGCGCTGCTGCGATAGCTCAGGCGGAATTGCTGCTCGAGCTCGCGGTCTGCAAAGCGCAGCTGCACGCGGGCAGTGCCGGTGAGTGGGTCCGAGGGCGTGCTCTGTGACTGCGTCGTGGGCAACCGCCGCCCCCCAGAGCGGGTTTCAGACGGCGCTAGCGCAACGGATCGCGCGCGCGCTCCTGTTTGCGAGAGGTGGCTTTGACACGCGTGCGCCAGACTTCGTAAGGATCCCAGCCGTTGCGCGGGCCAGTCAGTCGATCGGCACCACTGATCGTGCCATTAAAATCTTCGTTCGCCGCCGCGGTCACTCGCTGCTCTGCGGGGATTCCTTCCGCACCTTTCCTTTTCATCGCATCGCGCTCCTGCTTGTCGTAGACGTCTTTCTTTCTTCCATCTGGCCTGCGCACCATCCGTAGTGCGACGCGGCTCACAAAGTCTATGACGTCATTGAGTCAAAAGCGAATATGAAAACAACTTCATTTGGACAGCAAAGTTACTGATTATGTTAATGTAAATGACACCTGACTGAGCGTGAACGGGGAACGCCCGCTAGTCGGCCAGATAACGCGCCAGATACTCCTTGAAGGTACCGCGGTCGTTAGACTCAATCTCACGTTGGGCGACCAGGGAGTCGCGCGCTTCCTTGGAGAACTCGCGCAGCCGCTCCTGGTTGGGCGGGTACAGATCAAGCAAATAAGCCTTATGGGTCGCGGACATGCGCAGTGCCAGGTCGAAGAATGACTCGCCCGCGTTCAGGTCCGTGAGCAATCGCGCCGAAGGAGTCAGGCTGGCATCTTCGATCTTGGCGGCCTGGGTCGCGAGCGCCTGGGAATAGGGACGCTCACTGTCGCCGCGATCCAGAACGTCGCAAATGCCCGTCATCGAGTCGAGCAGCTCCCGCGCCCAGTCATGCATCGATACGCTGCGTCCTTCGCGCCAAAGGCTTAGACCGGGCTCACGCCCGCGGCGGGCGACCGTGACGTGGTTCTCATCCAGAAGTCCCTGTTCGCCGGCTTCGATGGGGGGGCTGTCCTTCATGAGGCACAGGGCGACGAACGCCTCGAGGAAACGCAGCTTGTTCTGGTTGACCCCGACCGGATCGAACGCGCTGACATCGAGCGCGCGCACCTCGACGTACTCCACTCCGGCGCGCCGCAGCGCCTTGGTGGGACGCTCACCCGAGAGCGCCACGCGCTTGGGGCGGATGAAGCTGTAGTACTCATTCTCAATCTGCAGAATGTTGGCGTTCAGCTGGCGCCACTCGCCGTTGACCTCTACGCCCAGTGCCTCATACGGCGGGTGCAGCGTGCTGATGGCACGCGTCAGATCGTGTACGTACTCGTCCAGGCTGTTGACTGAGACGGCCAGACCCGCCTGGTTGCGATTGCGGTAGCCGACGTCGCTCATGCGCAGACTGGTCGCGTAGGGCGCGAACGCCGAACCCACGCCGAAGTCGCTCAGTCCCGACTCGCGCCCGCGCAAAAACGATTTGCATACGACCGGCGAGACCCCGAACAGATACAACACCAGCCAGCCGTAGCGGCGGTAGTTGCGCAGCAGGTCGAAATAGCAGGAGGACACGAACTCGGTGCCGTGACCGGCGGCGCCGCGTGCCGCCGCCCAGGCCTCCCAGAACGGCAGCGGGAACGAGTAGTTGAAGTGCACGCCGGAGATCGCCTGCATCATGCGCCCGTAGCGCAGGCCGAGGCCGTTGCGGTAGATGGTCTTCATGCGCCCGATATGCGAGCTGCCGTACTGGGCGAGCGGAATGTCCGCGTCGCGCTCGATCGCGCACGGCATGCTGGTGGCCCACAGCAGCTCATCGCCCAGGTGACGGTAGACGAACTGATGCAGGTCGAGCAGGTACTGCAGCAGCTCCCAGCTCTCGGTAAACGCGGGCGTCACCAGCTCGATCAGCGACTCGGAATAGTCGGTGGTGATGTGCTCGTTGGTGAGCGCGGAACCGAGCTCACGCGGATGCGGCGTATGCGCCAGCGCGCCGTTCGGCAGCACGCGCAGTGATTCCTTCTCGACCCCTTTACGGCCGCCCTGCAGGATCTGTGGCTCGCCGCAGTTGACGAGGCCGGAGAGGCGTCGCTCGAAGACGCGGTCGATGCCCGGACGACTCATGGTTGACTCGTCTGGCAGCTGTTACCAGCGGCGCCGGCCGCTGAGAACTTCCGCCAGCAGCAGCAAGTCACCGCGCAGGCTGTAGAGCGGATGCCTGAAGGTGGCCGGCGAGTTGCGTTCGAACAGTAAATGCCCGATCCACGCCGGCAGGTAGCCGGCCAGCGGTACGGCCAGCAGCCATGGCCAGCGGCCGCTGACCACCGCGAGAGCGGCCAGGAGCAGCGCGAGCAGCGTGCCGCCGACATGCAGTCGGCGCGAGATTTGGTTGGCGTGTTGTTGCAGATAGTAGGGATAGAACTCGCGAAAGCTCGCGAACCGCGAGGGCTTCATGCGGGCATCTTGCCGTCACGCCGGGCCGGCGCGCAAATGCGGGCGCGGCGGTCCGACGGGAGCGCGCGCCGCAGCGAGCGGCGCGCGGCCGCCGGCCGCCACCGTTGTGTCAGAGCCGCCGCCGGCTAAGCGGCGAACAGGTCTCCATGCCAGGGGCGAGCGGCGCGATAGGCGCTCAGCCGGTCAGCCATCGCCGTCGTGTTCCAGCCGAGCGCGTACGCCCGCTGCAGCGCGCGTTCCTGCTGCGCGACCGCCTCGCGGTAGTCGCCGTTGGCGGCCTGCGCGGCGGCCAGAACTTCCAACATCTGCGGGTCGCCCTGGATCTCTCCGGCCGCCAGCCGCTTGGCGACCGCGAGTGCCGTCGCCGGATCACGCAAGCCCTCGAGCGCTGAGGTGGCGAGGACTGCCGCGACGTGCTTGCGCACGTAGTAACTGTCCGAGGACGCCGCTTTTTCCAGCAGCGCCCGCGCCTCGGCCACCTGCGCGGACGCAGCGCCCGAGCCCAGGAGGTCATGCGCCAGCAACAGTTGCGCGGACGCGTTGCCCGCCTCCGCCGCGTGCCGCAGCCACACGCCACCGTCGGCGTGTGGATGGCACTCAGCCGTGGTGCGCAGCTGGCTGCCGAGCCAGTACTGCGCTTGCGGATCACCGTCGCGCGCTGCGGCCAGCAGCAGCTGCCCGCCCTGGGCAGCCGACACCCCGAGTGAATCGTCGAGCGTGGATGTGAGGCCTACCAGATATTCGGCCGCGGCGTCGCCCGCGGAGGCCGCCGGGCGCGCCTGTTTGAAGGCCGGCGCATCGGCCAGCGGGCCAGCGCCCTGGATCGTGAACACCCACTTGGTCTGCACGCGCGCTTCCACCGGCTGACCGTTGCGCTTGGCGGGCACGTAACGCCAGTTCAACCAGGCATCGATGGCCGCCGCCGCGAAGTGCTCGTTGGGGACCGACTGCAGGATCTCCGGGTCGCGCGCGCGCCCGTCGACGCCGATGGTCAGTGCCGCAATGACGATGCCGTCCTGGTGCACATCGCTCGGCGGGTATTCGGGCTTGGGTGCGTCCAGCACCGTCGGCGGAGTGATGTTGCTGCAGGCCAGGGGAGGATTGAGGATGCCCTCACTGAGCAGCGCTTCGTGCCCGTAGCGTGCGAGCACTGCCTGGGCGGCCTTGGCCTGATCGGGTGTCAGTCTGGCCGCGAGCGCCGTCAACTTCTCGCCCACCAGCTGCTGGCAGCCGTTGCTCGCGGCGGCCTGCAACCAGCCGACGCCGCTGCCGGTGTCCTGGCTGACGCCCTGGCCTTTGAGCGTCATCGCGCCCAGATTGAACTGCGAGGAGCAGTCGCCGAGCTCGGCCAGCGCCAGAAACTGCCGGTGCGCGACGTCGTAGTTGCCGGCCTGATACTGGCCGAAGGCCGCCTGAAAATCTGCCTGCGCCAGCGTGCTCAGCCACACCATGCCCGCAGCTGCAGCTGCAGCTGCGGTCCGGACTCGAACCTTCATGTCTGCTACCTCCTCCGGGCAGCGCACCGGGCGCTGTCTTGTTAGCGTTCCAGGATGGCGCTCACGCCCATGCCACCGGCCGTGCACACCGAGACCAGGCCGCGCTTGGCGCTCGCATCCGCGGC
>Ga0070761_10000209_pt1 | contig 38577 bp, 22 predicted proteins | sample HubBroMetageREF1_FD_66724 | JGI IMG/M metagenome (GOLD analysis project Ga0070761, IMG submission 66724) | Reference soil microbial communities from the Hubbard Brook experimental Forest, New Hampshire, USA - Hubbard Brook CCASE Soil... | ecosystem: Environmental > Terrestrial > Soil >... | reverse complement strand
GACACGAAGCGGCATCCGCTGAGGCCCAATCGCGCGCGATTCTGGCGCGTGCCGCCTTCCAGTAGGTCACGGGCTAGTATGGCCAAAGTCCAGGCACAGGCTCGGCCGGTCTAACGCAACCTGTTACCATTGCGCATCGATGGATGCCGTCCAAATCTCAAATGTTACAAAAGCCTTCGGCGCGGTAACAGCCGTCGACAACCTGTCTCTTACCGTCCCAGAAGGTTCCGTCTACGGTTTCATCGGACCCAACGGCTCCGGCAAAACCACCACCATGCGCATGATCTCGAGCATCTTCTATCCCGACAGCGGCGATGTCCTCGTCTTCGGGAACCAGATGCTGGGCGCACGTTCGGAGCTGATCGGCTACTTGCCCGAGGAGCGTGGGCTGTACAAGAAGATGGCAGTGCAGCCCATGCTGGAGTTCTACGGCGAACTGCGCAGCGGCCGCAAAGTCACCGCCGAAGTGGAAGGATGGCTCAAGAAGCTCGACCTTACAAAGTCGGCCTCGCAGAAGGTGCAAGCGCTTAGCAAAGGCATGAGCCAGAAGGTGCAGTTCATCGCCGCCGTGGTTCCCGCTCCCAAACTGCTGATCCTCGACGAGCCCTTCAGCGGCCTCGATCCGGTCAGCGCCGACGTGCTCCAGTCCGCTATTCTCGATCTGCGCCACGGCGGTGTCACCGTGATCCTCAGCACCCACGACATGCAGGTCGCCGAAAACATGTGCGACTACATTTGCATGATCTTCCGCGGCAAGAAAGTGCTGGACGGCACTCTCGCATCCATCCAGAATCAATACGGAAACGACACTATCCGGGTGGCGGCCGATGGCGGCATGCAGTTTCTCGATGGGCTGCCGGATGTGGAAAAAGTGCGCGATCTCGGGCAAGTTCAGGAGCTGCGCATGGCGCGCGGCTGCGACCCGCAGCAGGTGTTGCGCGCCCTCATCGAGCGCACCCGCGTGACCAACTTCTCGATCATGAAGCCATCGCTGCACGATATTTTCGTGCGCATCGCCGGCCCGGAAGCCGCGGAGGCGCAAAGTGCATAACAGTGCGCACAGAATTCTGCTGATCGCCAGGCGCGACTATTTGGCCACCATCCGCACCAAAGCGTTCATCATCGGACTGGTGGTCGCGCCGCTTCTGTTCGGCGGAGGCTTTCTGGGTGTAGCCCTCATGGTAAGCAAACCGGATATCAAAGAACGGCACATCGCCATAGTCGACAGCACCGGAGTGGTGGCCCCCGCCGTAATTCAGGCCGCCCAGGAGCGAAACGCCAGGGATCTGTTCGACAAAACCACCCACCGCCAGATGCAGCCGCGCTACGCATTCGAAACGGTTCCTCCCGCCGCCGATCCCAAGCTGCTACGCTTGGCCTTGTCCGAGCGCGTGCGCCATCAGCAACTCTTTGCGTTTATCGAAATCGGCCCCACTGTCTTGAACGACGCCTCCGCCGCGCAAAGCGCCCCGTCCGAAGAGAAGGCTTCCAAGGCCGGCCCGGTCGCCACCTACACCAACGCCGGCGGTTTCGATGAAGCCAGCCGCTGGCTGTCCAACTCGGTGAACGAGGGCGTCCGGCGCGTGCGCCTGACCCAGCTCGGCGTGAACCAGAGCAACCTCTCCGGCGTTTTTGCCGATGTCAAGGTGGACCGCTTCGGCCTGGTTTCGCGCGATTCGAAAACCGGCGATATTCGCGAGGCCAGCAAGAAGAACGAAGTCGCCGAGTTTGCGGTTCCCTTCGGCATCATGCTGTTGCTGGGCATGATCGTCATGGTCGGATCGAGCCCGATGCTTTCGGCGGTAACCGAGGACAAGGCGCAGCGATTGGTGGAAATGCTTCTTGGGCTGGCGACGCCCTTCGAGTTGATGGCGGGCAAGGTCCTGGGCGTGCTCGGCACCTCGCTGACCAGCTCCGCGTTCTACATCATCGGCGGCACGCTCGCGCTATCGGGCATGGGTCTATCCGGCCTGGTTCCGTTCGCGGTCTTCCCCTGGTTTTACGCCTACTTGATCGCCGACGTGGTCTTCCTAGGCTCGCTTGCAGCAGCGTTAGGGGCCGGTTGCGGCAGCCCGCAAGACGCGCAGCAGCTCGCCATAGTGCTGCTCGCTCCGGTAATGATCCCATACTTCCTGATCGCCTTCGTCATGCAGCAGCCCAACGGCGCAATTTCCACGGCCTTGTCGCTGTTTCCGCCCTTCACGCCCATGCTGATGTTGCTGCGGCAGGCCATGCCCAGCGGCGGCGTACCGGCGTGGCAGCCCTGGGTGGGCCTGGCGGGCGTGCTGGCCTTCACGCTGTTGATGGTTACGGCAGCGGCCCGTATCTTCCGCGTCGCCATATTGATGCAAGGCAAGAGCGCAAAAATGGCCGACCTGGTACGCTGGGCCGTGCGGGGCTGATCTGGTGGTGCCGACACTCTGGTTTAGATGTGACTCACGATATAACATTAATTGGGTATATTCTCACGGATCCTCGTACCCTCGAAGCGCCGGCAAGAGTGCCCGGCGCGGCAGACTGAGAGTCTGCGCCACGCGCTACCCCTTCCCCTCCGTCACCGTCACCACCTGATTCGCCTTCACGCTAACCCGGTCCACCTGCCCGCTGGGCCAATGGATCTCCAGGTCCGCATTCTGCGCGGTGCCTAGACCGAAATGCACCCGCAGGTCGTTCTGCGAAATATAGCCGCTGCCGCTGCGCACTTCATCCATCAGGCGGCGGCCGCCGGCCGGCGTGCAGTAAACCCGCGCGCCGATACCGGAACGATTCGATTTCACCCCGACGGTCTTCACCTGGATCCAGTTGTTCTTCACCGTGCTGTCGCAGCGCAGCAGTTGCGGCGTGTCGTTCACGCAGTTGATCAGCACGTCCAGATCGCCGTCGTTATCGAAATCGCCGAAGGCGCACCCGCGTGCGGAAGCCGGTTCCAGAATTCCCGGCCCGGCGTCCTGCGATACGTCCGCGAACCTGCCGTTGCCCAGATTATGGTAAAGCACCTTGCGCTCGCGGTAGCCTTGCTCGTCGTTGGGCTGCCCGACCTCCGGGTACACGTGCCCGTTAACCGCCAGAATATCCGGCCAGCCGTCGTTATCGAAATCGAAAAACCCCACGCCCCAGCCCATGAAGCGCGTGTTGCGCCCCAAGCCGGCCTGAAAGGTGGCATCCTCGAAGAAGTTGTCCCCCAAATTGTGGTACAGGCTGGAGGTGTCGCCCGCGAAGTTGGTCTTCAGGATATCCAGCTTACCGTCACCGTCGTAATCCGCTACCGACACGCCCATGCCGGCCTGCGGCTTGCCGTCCGGACTGTAGGCCACTCCCGCCTCAATGGCGATCTCAGAGAAAGTGCCATCGTGGTTGTTCCGGTAAAGCGCCGAAGACGTGGAATCGTTCGCCACATAGATATCGGGCCAGCCGTCGTTATCGAAATCGGCGGCCACCACGCCCAAACCATAGGTGCCCGGCGTCTTCAGAATGCCGGCCTTCTGGCTGACATCCGTGAACGTGCCGTCGCCGTTGTTGCGGAACAGGATGTTCTTGCCGCCCTGCAGTCCCGGCGGACCGCACGCCACCACGATTCCCTTGAACAGGCATGGCCCGGATTCAGGCAGCGGCGCGGTTTTCGGATCGAAGTCGATGTAGTTGGCGACAAACAGATCGAGATGGCCGTCCTTGTCGTAATCCACGAACGCGCAGCCGGTGTTCCAGCGGCGCTGCCCATTGCCGGGATCGGTGGTGACTCCGGCCTTTCGGGCAACTTCGGTGAACTTGCCATTGCCCTGGTTGTGCCACAGCGCGCAATCTCCCCAATAGGAAACGAACAGGTCGTCATGGCCATCGTTGTCATAGTCCCCCACGCAGCAGCCCTGGCCCCAACCCGTGCGCCCAATCCCCGCTGCGATCGTGACGTCGGTAAAGGTACCGTCGCGGTTGTTCTGGTACAGGCGGCTTACGGGAGCTTCGCCCGCCTTCCAATCGGCCTCGAAGCGCGTCCCGTTTACCAGAAAGATATCCAGCCAGCCATCCTTGTCGTAATCGAAGAACGCGCATCCGCAACCGGTGGTTTCCATCAGGAATTTATTCTTCCGCTCGCCGCCGAAGACGGTCTTGGCGTGCAAGCCAGCCTCGCGCGCCACATCCACAAACCGCACGCCCAAGGGCAACCCCGTCACGAGTTGGTCGAAGGCGAACACCGGAACGGCCGCGCATAGCGACCGGATGAACTGCCTGCGGTGCATCGCGGTTTGCCGACTATCAGTCACGTAGTCACATTATTGCATCTTGCGCTTTGGAGGGCGGGCTCTTTACCCGGCGCGGGGCTTGAGCTCCGCTTGCAGCAGAGCTTTGCTACTTGATCCGGTCCAACGGAGATCTGGAAAGCAACTCGCGCAGACGCGCAATCTGATCGATCGTGGTCTTAATCATCCACCCAGGCACAGCCGGGTCCGCTGCCGTCTGTGAACTGGATTCGAGCGTTGGAACCGACATGTCCACCGCCCGCGCCGCCGTCAGCCATTCCTCCGCTTTCGGGTCGTCGCCCAAGCCCGCATACGCTTCGGCCATGGTGGCCTTGATCCAGTATTCGTCCGCTCCCGTCGGCGCCGGTTTCGACCCCAACAGATTCTCGCACGACCGTAGCACGCGGCGGCGCGTCCGTTGCGCCTCGATGAAATCGGCAATAGCTTCCGCGGGTTCGGTGTCGCTCTTCAGCGCGGCACGAACATTTAGGAGAAATGCCAGATTGATGCCGTTGTAGTAATCGTTTTTGAGATAGAAGCCTTTCTCATGGGCCCATATGGCCGTGTCCAGATGCGCGGCGGCTTGGGTCGCATCCCAGAGCCGCTTGTGCACGGAACCGTAGAGCCCCAGCGTTTCCGTATCGGTCGAAGTTTCCGGACCAAGGCCCTCCAATATTCGACTGGCTTCGTTCAATGCGTCCACCGGTGTTGGTAGCCTGCTCTTGTAAGTGACCAGCGCGAGCTTCTGGGCCACGAACACGTCGTCGGGCATCATGCTTCGAACGATGGTCAGCAGACTCTTCGCGGTAATAAAGTCACTCCGTCCCAATGCCGCCTCCGCCTGGTCCATGAGGACCCGGACTGTCGGCTGTGCCGCGGCCTCCGTGCCCGGATTGGCAGCCAGGGCTGCACGCTGGGCTTCCGCCTTCGCCAGGGCCGGAGGCTCGAGATCCGCTAGGAAGGTGTAAACCGGGCTGTCGACCGCGATCTTAGCGCCTGTAGCCTTTATCGCCTTTATGGCCTCCTGCAACACCGCTCGCATGCGCTCCACTTCGCCGAAATCGATGCCCTCGCCTAGATGGTGATAGGTTCGAATGGCGATTTGGGCCACGTCGAAGGGGAATGTCAACTTGTCTTCGGCGATCGTGATCGTGGTATACGGTCTCAGCGCATGGCGCACACCCAGTTCATAGAATGCGTTGGCGTTGTATGTGGAGACGTCGGCGATCACAATGTCAGCGGTCAACAACTGCCGATACATGGGAACGTTGATATTACCGGAATGCTGGATCTCGTCGGCCCGTTGACACTCGTAGCCGGCGGCCTTGGCTGCCGGCTTAATAATGTAGTTGTACGACTTGTCCAGGTCGAGCACTCTGCCAGTCGGATAGTCGGTCTTTTTTCCGAAACCCATCACTACGAAACACGTCGGCATAGCAGCGAGATTACCACAGGCGGGACGCCCCCGTCTCGCTCACAGCCCGTCCCAAATCGTGACCCAGAAACGGCGAAATAGCCGAGTTCAGTCTGAACGTGTACTCTCATGTACTCACCTGCGTGCGACCGTGACGCGCAGCTTGTGATACTTGCCGTCCCAATTCCCCGTGGGCGGCCGGTATTCGACGCTGTAATTATTCCGAACACGAGTCGCCTGGCGGATCGGACCTGGTTCGACGGCGTTCCGTTCCTGCGCCAGATTGGCGCGCGGTTCGTTCGGTCTGAAACCACGCCGTACACGGCAACGGCCCGATATCCTTTACGCAGGCGGCGCCGGCCTCACCTTGGGCAATCTGGGGACCCGGCAGCGCGTCAACCGGATAAAGACTGCCGTCCTCGACCAGCAGGCAGACATAAACGGGGCTGATGGATGGCAACCGGTCCAAAGAGGTCTTCACGGCGTTCCAGACCGCTCCGCGGGACGACGCGCCCGAGTTCATCAGGTCGAACAGAATGACGAGAGGCCGGGTGTGTCGCTTTGATTCAGGCGCAGTGAAACGATCTGCTGCGGCGAGCCGTTATCGAAGACGGCGACAACGGAGACCGCCAGATCCGGGACAGGGTCGCCGGCGGAATCCATGGCGACCAGGTTAGTTAGGCGGACAGCCCGCTGGTTACTGGCAGTGCTTTGCGCATCGGCCGTGAAGCCGCTGGCCGTCGACACAAGACTGGCCAGCAGCAAGACCAGCCCGCGGCCACGGAAACACTGAATAGGCTCGGATGGCACTTTCTTCTCCCGATGGTATGGCGCCTACGCGGGCGGTTCCGCTTATAACCGGTGTCCCGTCGTGGATTGAGTGCGGAAAACAAGATCAGAAACGGTAATTCACTTCGAGAAAGCCAAGCTTGGCATTACTGTCCCCTGGAAAGATATGCTCCACAACTGCTCCGCCGCGCACGTAGCCGAAATAGAGACCCGTCGAGAGGCCGCGAGTCCATTGGTAATCCGCGCTGATGTCGTAGAGCGTACCTAATCCCGTGGCGCCGTTGGACGGGCGGCCGTTGAAACCGAAGGTCCACGGCTGAAACGCTCCGCCTCCGGAATACCAGAGATCGTTCTTATTAGCCAGCCACAGGCCGTGCACGTCGGACCGGAGAGTAAGCGACTTGGTGGGGCGCAGCATCAACTCGCCAAACAGGTCGCGGTTGTTCATCTCGTTGAAGAACGGAAAGCGGGCATACACGCGCGGCGTGGGCAGGATGGCGAAAAAGGTGCCGTGAATGTTGTCGTTGGGGTTGCCGTCGCCGCTTGAATAGAAGTAGCCGCCACGCAGCCATGGCCGGAGGATCTTGGCAATCTTGGGCTGGAAGCCGGCTTCCACGGCGCCCGCTCCGGACCGCTGTGTAAGGATTCCCCACTTCCCACTCTGCAGCGCGCCCCAGCCCAGCAAGTCGAAGACGCCGGCGACGGTGGGGATCGCCTGGATGTAGTTGCCGCCATAAGTGCCGATATCGATCCCTTCCAGGTCCTTGGCGCGGACCGCCGCGGAGCGGTTATCCGTCTTGACAACGCCGCGGTCGTCGTTGTAATAGATGCCGAATACGCGCCATTCGGCCTTGCTGGAGCCGAAAGTAGCTTGCTTGGTGAGCGCCGCATAAGTCACGGGAGTCTTGACCCATCCCCAGCCATCCACCTGGAATACGCCACGGTCCGGCACGGCGCTAAAGGCTGTAAAGCTCCAGGAGCCGTTGGCATAGTTATACTGAGCGCCATCGAAGCTGCGCTGCACGTCGGAGAAGCCGAAAGTGCCTATCAGCCGCTGAGAGATGCCATCGCGCTTTACGATCGCCAGCGTTTCATCCGTGGGCGTGACTTCGCCGCCGTCGGTAAATTCAAACCGTCCAAATCGCACGTTCGAGTGCGCGCCCTTCAGGCGCAAGAAGGACTGCTTCACAAAGACGCTGGCGGCGTTTTGATCGTTGTGATTCGCCGCATAGTAGCTTCCGCCCAAGCCGAGTTGCCCTTCCGGCGCGGGTTGGACCGCATGATTCGGTATCCCCAGCAGGATTGGCGCGGCCAGCTCAAATCCCCAGTCATAACTCTGTTCGTTCTGGCTCAACATCAGGCGCAGAAGCGAACCGGAATATCCATAGGAGTTTTCGCCTTTCCCCTGGAAGAAATCCCAGTCTTCGTAGCGCTCGTGGACGGATCCCGAGACAGTGACTGAGCCGATGTGCAGCGGATCGGCGTCGTCGGACTGTGCCGGCAAACCGGCACAGATAGCCAGCAGTGCCAAAAGGCAAATAAAAGCGCGCATCGTTAGCTCACTCCCCCCAGTGCAATGAAGCGAGTGTAGCGGCGGCGCTTACCGGGCGTCAATAATGAAGATACATTAGACACACCCAACGTTGAAAGCGCGGGCCGCGCATATTAGATACCTATTAGTCCAAAAATGCTATGGGCCCTTGGCTCGGCCTGGTGGTATGCCACTTGCCATCGCAGGCGTGGTCAAGAGTGAGGGTTGAAAGGTTTGGCCGATGCGGCGGCATTCTGCTGGTGCTATTGCCGGTCAACACCGCATATCTGCGCAAAACTCCCGCTTAAATCGTGATCTCAAAGTATAGGGTCTTCGATGCGTCCTGGTCTACGCGGCCTGCCAGAGCCGGCGGCACATCTTTGTCGACGCGCAAAACCGCTCCTTTCGTCATCTCATTCAAACGCTTCTCGATTTCGTCGAGCGGCATCTTGCCCCAGCGCTTCTTTAGCGCCATTTCGTGATCCACTGGGATTAGCGCATACTGCAGGCCTGTCATCAGTTCCAACCCCTTTTCCTGAAGCGTGGCATTGTGGCTGCCGTGGTGTCCGACCTTATACAGAATGGTCCGCTTCAGCAGATCGGGACCAGTGACGGTCGCGCCGCCGACATCCCACTTCAGATCCTGCCAGGATAGCCAGTTCCCGACTTGCGCGTCCGCGACGAAAAGCAAAACCTCACGGCTTTCGATAAACTCGATTGCCAGTACCAGGCTGGTATTATTGGTGGCGCTATCCAGTTGCAGCGCCATACCCGTCGAAGCATCCAGCCAATCTCCGTCGATGCGCCGCCACGACTGGTCCTTCTCGTCCGAACTGCTATCCTCGCCCCAATAGCGCGCCTGAAAGAATGGCATTTGCTTCGCGAAGTCGAGCGGAATTTGCGCGATCGGATCGAACGGCGAATCCGTATCCGGGTCGGTGATCGCCGCGGCGATCTTGTCCATGCCGAGAGCGGCCATGCCATAAGTTTCGGGGTGCGCCTTCGAGGGATTGAACCTCTTGATCTGCTTTTCGTCGTGCGGCGGGCCCAGCACGTAGAGGCGCACGCCGGTCCCGTCCACCTCCACCGGCGCGTCGCTGGGAAGACAGTACCGCGGGGACTCGCAAAAGCCTTTCACCACCTTCAGCGCATCGCCCGTGGTGCCTTGGCCCGCGGCTCCGAAGAATTCCAGCAGACTGTCGAGCGCCGCATTTCCTCCCGCTCCCATGCGCATGCGCGCGGAGGCCTGTCCCAGCGCCATGCGTATCTTCATATGTTCCGACCGAAGCTGGTTGGCGAGCTTGTCCTTCGGGTCTTCCGTCCACGCCAGCCACACTTTATCCACCTTGAGGCCGGCGAAGACCTCTTTGGCTTGCACGAAGCCCGACAGGTGGTCCCAATGCTCGTGGGTGGCCAGTAGCAGGTCGATATGACCGCCGGTCGTTTCAATAATGCTGTTTACCACCACCTTCATTTTGTCGCCGGCGCCAGAAGTACCCAGAATGACGCCGCAGTCGATCATGATGTAGTACGGTTTGCCGTCGTCCCGGGGTATCGCGATCAGGAAGCAGTCGCCCAAGCCTTGCCGGTACATTCTGATTTTGACCCCCGTGGTCTTGGCTGCGGTTTTCTGCGCCGCCTTCTTCGTAGCTTTCGTAGTCTTTTTCCTAGCGTTTTTCACAGCCATGATGGTCCCTCCTACGCTCCACGATGCAGCATCGCGAAAGGCTCGCGCTTCGTCAGTTCGTCGCCGAAATAATTCGCGCCCAGATTGCCTTCCGCCATTTTCATGCGGAACGTCTCTTCGGCCCGCACACGGTCCGGGTGTCCCACGCGTTTGCGCACCACGTATCGGATGGCGCGTTTCTCCAGATCGACAATCAAGGTGCAGCCTCCCCTGAATTTCCCGCTGCCGTCGTCGGGCAGCCAGCTCTGCGCAATTTCAACCACGAGATCCACTTGCTGCTGTCCGTCCGGTCCGATCCGGCGCACGGGACGGACGGAATGGACTTCGAAGCCACGAAGCTTGCCTGGCTTGCCGCCCACTGTCCAGGGGCGGCCCGCGCCGCGGTAGAATCCGAGTTCTTCCGTATCCGCGTCGCTAATGCCCAGATCATTGTTCAGCCATTCGTGCACCCGGCCCCCATTCTCCTGCGAGATTTGGAACGCTATCCGCCTGTCCACATGCAGGCCCCAACCGAGCTGTAGATCCTTTAACATTCCATCGATCTGGAAGCGCGTCTGCGGCCGCTCCCAACAAAGGCTTTCGGACGAGAGGCTCCGCACGTTTTCCGGGTAGATGCCTCGCCGGCGGAACCCCTGGATGAACGCGGGGCGATAGCCCCATTTATCCTCGGGAACCAAGTCGCGGTCCGCCGTAATCAGGGCCCGTACGTATTCGCCAAACCTGAGATCCACCGGGGGACAGTAATCGAGCGCGCGGATACAGATATTCAGGACGTGACCGGCCGTTTTGCTGGCCTCTCGTGCCATGCGGGCGACCAGGTCATAAGATATCTGGCCTTGCGGCAGGACGCCGGTTCCATCCGTCGCCAGGCGGATCAAATCGGCGCTCCGTCTGCGATAAATGTCGAGGAAGGCGTCGAAAATAGCGGCCACCAGCACCGCGCCCCGATCGTGTGGTTCGGTGGCATTCTTGTAGTCGTCGCGCTGCGGCACGGTGATCGCGCTGCGCAATGCCTTATTCCGGCCTAAGCCTTCACCAAACTGTTGCGCCAGTTCGCCTAACATACTCTGCTTCGACAGATCGCCTTGAGTGCGCGCGATCGCGTCGTGCAGGGCTTCGGGGATCGTGAAGTGCTGGAACAGTGCGACGATGTCCGCGAAAGCCTCATGGAATGCGAGCACATCGTCATTACTGGGTTCGGCAAAGTACCTGTGCAGACCGTCGAGCAGAGCGTGCGTGGTTTCATGCGCGATGACGTCGTGCGAAAGCGAGCAGAATACGGGGCCGCCAGGCAGGTTCTGGCCAGGGTCGGTGACCGAGGCGGGAAAATAGCCCAGCAATAATGCTTTCTTGTCCGGGCTATAGAAAGAGTTAGCCTCTCTGAGCGCATGGGGATAAATTCGCAGCCGCTGAACATAGTGCTTCTCAATGGTATCCGTTCCGTTTTGCGAGTATTTGACAAAACGCGGCGACCACAAGGCAACCCGTCCTAAGGCGCGCTCAAAATGCTGGATCGTTTTCATCGCGACGGCGTAAACCATCTGCTGATGAAAGCCCGGGTTCGACTCCGATGGACTAAAGCCGGACTGCGTCAATGCCGAGGGATGGTTCAGGTCGACGGGGGCATAACAGCATCCCGTTGCCGGATCGACGTCCACCACTTCCAGGTACTCGCCGACGGGGCCGGGCTCCAGCGTCTCCCAGGCGATCTCGAGGGTCGTCTCGTTGAGTTGGAAAAGATCGGTTTGGGTGCCCACCAGGGGATCGAAGGCGAAAACCCGCAGCTTCCGGCTCACGGGGGACGGCATCGCAGGATCCGTCGCGAGCTTTAAGCGTTCCTCATCCACCGGAGGGGCCTTCGGCGTTTGGGATGGTCTGACGCCCACGATCGGGGCGGAGAGCGTTTCGAGCGCGGCGCGCAGCGCTTGGGAGGCACCCGGCGCATCGTGCAGCGCCGCCGCTATGTTCTGCCGGTCCCCCGCCGAAAGGCCATCGACATTTTCGGGATCTGGCAACAATTGCTCGAGCTCATGGGACTGTTGCGCGATTTGAAGCGCTTCGAGCTCCAGCATGCGCTGGTGGGCGTCTTGCGGAACCGCCGCCGCGCCGATGCCGGTGATCACCCGCAGAAAGGGAAAACTGGCCGTATCGACGGGCTGTTTTTGCAGAGCCGCTGCATCGGCCGGCTGCTGCTTGAGCGCCGCATCTGCCTGGACTGCGCCGTGCCCCAAGTGATCAGCCAGCGCGCTGTTATCGAGCCTGGCTGCATCGAACAGCGCTTTGCGCACCGCTTCCACGCGCATCCAGCCTTCGGGATATTGTTCCCATCTGGCCTTATTCGTCTGGATCCACAAGGCCGCCGCGGCGGCGATCTGCGGCGTCGCGGCGGAGGTACCCTTGCCGTCGCGGTCCACGATAAGCTCGCAGCCAAACCGCGCCCATGGTGTATTCGGCGTGAACCCCGACATCGCAGTCGCCATCTTGCTGGCCGGACCATAGTTCCCCGCCATGATCCTTAGCGGGAGGTCGGCATAAGGCTTGCCATCGGCCATCACCCCGCAAGCCGCGACGACGCGCTGGAAACGGGCCGGATACACGATGTTGCGAGTCGGCAGATTCCCGAAGTTGTTTCCGGCCGCAGTGACAATGAACACGCCGAGATCGTAAAGCGCGTTCACCGCGTCGGCCCACGCTTGTGAAGCCAAGCCGCCCATGCTCATGGTGATGACGTGAGCGCGCTTGGAGTTGTCGCCGAACAATCCGTGCACGTAGTCGAAGCCCCTGGCGATGGCGCTGTTCTTGAAAAGCACCACCGAATTGGCCACTCGGATCGGGATCACGTCGAGAAAAGGCGCCCCTCCAAGGGGGACGCCATCCACCTTCGCTCCCGCCAAAATACTGAGTGTTCCGGTGCCGTGTCCCAAGTTTGTGAGGGGGCCGGAGGCGTGGTCTGTAGCATCGTCGGGGGAACCGTCATCCACGAAATTCCTCTGCAGATCTTTACGGAGAAACTGAGGCAGGGTCTCGTGGATGGGATCGTATCCCGTATCGCAATGCGCAATGCGCACGCGGTCGGCGGGCTGGCCGACAGCGGTGCGCGCGGCTTCCAGTTGTGAATGGCTGGGATCGCGGAACCAATAGTCACCGGTTCCCGTGGGTAGTCGCCCGTCGGGCGGCGTCGCCTTTTGGCAAGGCTCCGTCATCGCCATGGCGCTCTGGCCGGCCGCGCCGCCAGCCCATTGCTGCTCCAGGTCTGGTTCGGCATATTGGGCGGCCGTCATACCGGCGACGCCGAACCCTTCGCGGGTGATGTGATGGCACAGGTCCCAGACATTCACCTCGGCCGCAGCTTCGTTTGAAGTCATGATGTGCCATTCCGGCTCCGCCGACGCGCCCAGCCCCGCGCCCGCCGGGCGAATGCTGGTGAATAAGCGCTCAAAGCGCACGTTCACAGCCTTGCCGCCAAAGCCGAAAGCAGCTTGCGGCGGGGCCGCCGCCAGTTTTATGAGCAACCGGGGGGTACGGGTTATGGCAATCACGATAGATTCTCCTTGCAGTGGGCCATTATACCTATTTAAGCGTTCGACGGGATCGAAAAGGGACAATAATTCCCGTCATATTCGCTATAAAGAGCCGGTCACCGCCTGCACCCACGCCTCAAATCGATCGGCCATCCTGCCATACGAGAATTCCCCGGCGCGCGCGCGAGCCATGCCCCGGTCGAGGCCGGCCGCCTCCCGCACACCTTCCACCAAACCCTGCACACCCGTTTCCCGCGGCGCCAGAATGCCGCTCCTGCCGTGCACCACGATTTCGGCGGGACCGCCACTGTCGTAAGCCACCACCGGCGTGCCGCACGCCAGCGATTCGATGACCGTGTTGCCAAAGGCCTCAATCCAGTGCGGCGTCACCAATGTGGCGCGGGCATTCGCGTAGCGCCGCTGCAATTCCTCGGGCGGCAGGAATCCATGGTAGACAATGTGCGCCCCGGCAGCGCCCATCACCGCCTGCCAATACGCCTCGTCTTGGATCTTGCCGCAGACATCCAGCGGCATGTGGAGCGCCTCCGCCACCGCGACCGCATCCTCCAGACCCTTCTCCGGCGAAATACGGCCGGCCCAACACAGCCGATTCCCCGGCTGGGAATTGTATCGGAAAACCGCGGTGTCAACCCCACCATACAGCAGATGCACACTCTCGCTTTGCAGGAATGGATACGTGCGGACCTGCGCCCCTGTATACATGGCCAGCTTCAGTCCGCCCTCCCGCCAACGTTTTTCGATGATGCGATCTACTTCATCCATGGCGGAACAGATGGAGATCCAATGTCCGGTGGGGGTGTTGAAGAACGGGGTCAGGTATAACGGCAGCCAGTCATAACTAACGCCGATGACTACGTCGTAATTGCGCTGCAGCCGGAGCGCCTCGTCCCACATGTTTTCCAGCACGCCGCCGGTACGGACCACGGTAATGGCAGCCCGGTCGGCGCGGGTGGCGCTGGGGCTCATTTCACCGGCGACCTGATAGAGTGTGATGCCGGTTACCGGCGCCACGCTTCCGACCGGCGCGATAATGCCAACCGGGTACCCGCGTTGCAAGAGTATGGGAGCGAGGTTGAGCAGGTGGGTTTCGACGCCGCCGCCCTCGCCCGAGCCGATAGGGCCCACGGGAGGTGCGACGATCAGAATGCGGCAGGGGCGCAAGTCTTCTTATATGCCGAATCCGCCGCGTAGAGCAAGCGGATGGCAAGCACAACTGTGTCAACATCGTACTTAGAGGCAATATGTCGAAAATGCGCGTCGTGCAAGTTTCTCATCCTTCGCCGTGCCCATCATGGCCACGCTCTCGGCCTTGGCCGAAGAGGGAGAAAAGCTTGGCTTCCCCGCGGTCAGCATGGAGAAATTACGCCGCATCGGCGACCGAGCCTTCGCCGGCCGGGAGATCATGAAGCGCGCCGGTGTGAAGATGGGCCTGGGGACCGACCTGCTCGGGGCCAGCACGTGCGCCAGCCTACCGAGTTCACGCTGCGCGCGCAGGTTCTGCCACCTATCGATATTCTGCGCTCCGCCTGCACTGTGAATGCGGAGCTATTGGGCCAGTCCGGCCGGCTCGGAACGATCCGCGAAGGTGCGGCGGCGGATCTGCTGGTGGTGGATGGCAACCCGCTGGAAGACATCTCGGTGCTGGCGTCCAACGGAGAGCGCCTGCTGGTAATCATGCAGGATAGCCGGTGCCACAAGCGCGCTAACCTTCCGGCTGCACCACCCGTCCAATGACAAGATTCTTGGGGAGGTCCACTTGGCCGGTTTCTCGAACGACCTGCGTATTGCCTTGCGCACGCTCGTTAAGCGCCCGGGCTTCGTGCTGGTGATCGTGCTCACCCTGGCGCTGGGCATTGGCGCAAACACCGCGATTTTCGGGGTGGTGAACGCCTACCTGCTGCGCCCGTTGCCGTTCCCCGATGCGGACCGGTTGATCGCCTTGCAAGACCATCAACCACCCGACGATTTAACACCTGCGTCTTTTCCGGAGCTTGCGGATTGGCGGAAGGGCAACCAGGTTTTCGACTTCGTGGCGGGAAGTTTCGTACGGAACCTGAACCTGATCGGCCGTCACGATCCCGCGCGCGTGCGGGCCGCGCTGGTCAGCCAGGATTTCTTCCCGATGCTGCGGGTCCAACCGGTCTTGGGCCGGACCTTCACTGCCGCCGAACATCAGCCGGGCGCGGCGGCCGTGGCGGTCATCGGCACGGATCTGTGGCAGCGCGAGTTTGGCCGCGATCCACACGCCATCGGCCAGTCCATCACGTTGGACCGAGCCCCCTACACGGTGGTCGGCGTCATAGGCGAACAGCAGCTTCGATTCGGCTCGCCCCGCTGCATGGACATCTGGATTCCCCTGGAGCGCGACGCGCCCTGGCGCCAGCGCGGCGTACACTTCCTGACCGTAATCGCCAAGCTGAAACCGGGAGTTACTCTGGATCGGGCACGCCAAAACCTGAAGGTGCTGGCCGGGCAATTGGATGCGCAATACAAGACCGGGCATGGCATTGTGGCGATGCCGCTGCAGGCGAATCTGTTCGGCGAGACGCGCGCCAGCCTGCTGATCCTATTCAGCGCGGCCGGCCTCCTGCTGGTTATCGCCTGCGCCAACGTGGCCAACATACTGCTGGCGCGCGCTACGTCCCGCGGCAAAGAGTTCGCCGTGCGGGCCGCTTTGGGCGCGGGACGCTGGAGACTGATCCGGCAGACGCTGGCGGAGAGCATTCTACTGACCGGCGCGGGATCGGGCGCCGGTTTTCTGTTGGCGCTGTGGGGATCTGCGCTGATCGAGAAAAGCTGGCCAACCCGCATGGCGCGTCCCGCCAATTTCGATGCGGACTGGAGAGTCTTCGTCTTTCTGCTGGGCGTGGCGGTGATTTCGGCAATGTTGTTCGGCCTGGCGCCCGCGCTGCAAGTCTCGGCGTCGTCGCTGCAGGAATTCTTGAACGACGGCTGGAACCGGATGAGCGGCGCCGGCGCGCGCAACGGTCTGCGCGCCGGGTTGGCCGCAGCCGAAATGGCAGTGGCCTCGGTCCTGCTGATCGGCGCGGGCTTGCTGATTCAAAGCCTGTGGCGGGTGATGCAGGTCGATCCGGGATTCCGTGCGGAGAAGGTGCTCACCATGAGCGTTTCATTGCCCTCCGCCAAATACAAGGAAGACCGGCAGTTGATCGGGTTTTACGACGGCCTGATGCAGAAGCTGCGCGACCTGCCGCAGACGCTAGCGGCGGGCGCCATTGTCAACTTGCCGCTGGGAGACGGCGGCATGAATGGCGACTTCGCCATTGAGGGCATCGCCTTCCGTCCCGATCAGGCGCCTATCGCGGAAAAGTACATCGTCACGCCGGATTACTTTCGTGCGATGGGTGTACATCTATTGCAGGGACGGTTCTTTACGGAGCAAGATGGCCGCGGCGGCGCGGACGTAATCATTGTCGGCGAATCGGTGGCCAGGAAGTTCTGGCCGAACCAGAGTCCCCTGGGCAAGCGGGTCAACATGCAACTTGGCGATAGAAAAGGCTGGCAGGAGGTGGTGGGTGTAGTGCCGGATGTGAAGCGCGACGGCCTCGATCGGGCCGCCGGTTTCGAGCTGTATGTTCCCTTTACTCAAGCGCCCACCAACGGGATGACTCTGGCGATCCGCTCCGCCGCGGATCCCGGCAATCTGGCTGCGGCGGCGCGCGCGCAGGTGCTGGCGATCGATCGCGAGCAGCCGGTGTACGGAGTGCAAACGATGCAGCAAGTGGTCGCGGATTCGCTCTCCGGCAGGCGCATGTCGACGGCGTTACTGGCCGCGTTCGCGGGTCTGGCGCTGCTGCTGGCGTCAATCGGCATTTATGGTGTGGTGTCATACTGGGTGTCGCAACGGACGCGGGAGATGGGCATTCGCGCCGCGCTCGGCGCAGACCCCGGCAACATTGTGTGGCTCGTGCTGGGGCGCGGATTGCTGGTGACGGGCGCGGGCATCGTCGTGGGCCTGCTGGCGTCTCTGGCACTGTCGCGATTCCTGACGAGCCTGCTGTTCGAAGTGCAGCCGCACGATGTGCGGACTATGGCGATGGTCCCGCTGCTGCTCGGCGCGGTGGCTGTGGCTGCGTGCCTGCTTCCGGCGCTGCGGGCGGCGCGGGTGGATCCGATGGTGGCGCTACGTTCGGAGTAAGACTACTGGATGTCAACGGTAACGGTATTGGCGGTCTGGCCGCCCGCTGTGAGCACGACGTTTACAGTACTGGACCCAACCAGGCTGCGCGGCAACAGGACGTTGACCTGATCCAGGCCATAGTAGGATCCCGCCGCGCCACCGCCTTGCGCCCCGGCATACAACACCGTCCCCAGGGTATTGCCCACTGAGACGGTTACATTCGAAGCGCTGCCTGCGCCGCGGATACCCGTTCCGAACAATTCCAGGACGGCCTGATCGGTGCTTGAACCGAGATCGATCGGGATCGGCGTGCAGCCGCTGCTGGTGCACGAAGCAATGGCGCCAATAAACGTCTGACTGCCATCCTGATGCGCTATCACCACTTGGGCGGCCGCGATTCCGCCGCCGCTCTCGTTGGCGGTGAACAGGGACGGCGCAACCGTAACCAGCGTGACGCCACCAGTAATCGGAACGCCCATGCTCGACACCAGATCGATGACGGCCTCACCGGTTTGCAAGCCGGCCGGGAGCACGGCGTTGACTTGGCCCGGGGTGACCACGATCAACGAAATCGGCGCTGTCTTTCCGGAACTGTCCGTAATCGTGGCGCTGACGCCGCCCAACGCCGTGGGCAACGGCGCCGGAGGCCCCGCCGTCGCGGCCCAGACGGATGTGGAGATATTGGTGGCGTACAGGCTGACGATGGAGTCGGCTGTCACCGGAGCGGTGCCGCTGGCCGCCGAGACGGTGGTTACCGGTGGGATGGGAGATGCACTGGCCAGGATGTTGGTCGTGTCGCTCGCGGCAGTGGCCACGGTTGGGCCGCCGCCCGTCAGTGTCACCTGATTGATCGCCTGGGAGGGGCCGTCTTCAGACACGCTTACCGTCACGGTAATGGGCGGATAACTCGTTCCTCCCTTCAGCGCGTCGCTGCGCGTACACGTGGTAACGCTCGAGGAGCAACTCCATCCGGCGCCGGACATACCTTCGAGCGCCAGCCCCTCCGGGACGATCTCGCTCACCGTCACCGCGCCGTTGGTTGTACCCGCGCTGGTGGCGTTGCTTACTACGACCGAATAGGTCGCGCCGGTCTGTCCCAATGTGAAACTGCCAGTATGCGTCTTGGTCACGCTGAGCAAGGCGCGGCTTGCCAAGGGCACCATCGATCGGATTCTGTCGTTGTCGGTGTCCGCTATGTAAAGGTTGCCCGAGCCATCCACACCTACGCCAGCAGCGTAATCGAGTTCGGCGCTGGTGGCCGGGCCGCCGTCGCCCGAGTAGCCGTGCGTGCCATTGCCGGCCACGGCGGTGATAATGCCGGTCGCCGCCGCCACTTCGCGGATCACGCTGTCCAACGCGTCCGCGATGTAGAGGTTGCCGGAGCCATCCACTGCCACGCCTTCAGGCGAGCCCAGTTGGGCCTTAGTCGCCGGCCCGCCGTCACCCGAACCGCCCAGGGTACCATTGCCGGCCACGGTGGTAATGATGCCCGTCGCCGCCACCTCGCGAATCACGAAATTCCCGATATCCGCGATGAACACGTTGCCGTAGTGGTCCACGGCCGCGGCGTCAGGGGAGTGCAGTTCGGCGTTGGTGGCTTGGCCGCCGTCACCCGTATACCCAAGGACGCCATTCCCGGCCACCGTAGTGATGATGCCCGTCGCTGCCGAAACCTTGCGGATCGCGTTGTTTCCGGTGTCTGCGATGAAGATGTTGCCGGAGCCGTCCACCGCTACACCGTGAGGACCGGTAAGAGTGGCGCTAGAGGCCGGACCTCCGTCGCCAGAGTAACCCGGGGCGCTATTGCCGGCGACGGTGGCGATGATGCCAGTGGCAGCCGTCACCTTGCGGATCGCATTGTTCAGCCAGTCTGCGATATAGAGGTTACCCGAGCCATCCGCCGCCACGCTTACAGGTTGATTGAGCCTAGCGGCGGCGGCCGGGCCTCCGTCTCCGGAATAGCCTGCGGCGCCATTGCCGGCCACGGTGGTGATGACGCCCGTGGCTACCGCGACTTTGCGGACCACGTTGTTGCCTGCGTCCGCGATGTAGAGGTTTCCGAAGCCGTCCATCGCCACGCCCCAAGGAGAGTTCAGTTGGGCGTTCGTGCCGGGGCCTCCGTCGCCGCCGTAGCTGGCGGTGCGGTTCCCGGCCACCGTGGTGATGATGCCAGTCGCTGACGCTACCTTGCGAATCACGTTGTTTCCGGTGTCTGCGATGAAGATGTTGCCGAAGCCATCTACCGCCACGGAGACGCCATTGGATGGATTGAGTTCGGCTTTGGTGGCGGGGCCTCCGTCACCGGTATAGCCCGCCTCGCCATCACCGGCGACGGTGGTAATCACGCCGGTTGCCGCTGTCACCTTGCGAATCACGTTGTTATTCGCGTCTGCGATGAAGATGTCGCCGGAACTGTCCACCGCCACGCTTAAAGGGGCATTCAGTTGAGCGTTCTTCGCCGGGCCGCCGTCGCCCGAATAGCCGCGGGTGCCATTTCCGGCCACTGTCGTGACGATGCCGGTTGCCGCCGCCACTTCACGAACCGCGGAGTTTATGCTGTCCGCGATGAAGAGGTCGCCGGAGCCATCCACCGCCACCGCCGAAGGCGCCATCTCGGCGCGGGCGGCCGGGCCGCCGTCACCCGTATAACCCAGCGTGCCGTTACCGGCCACCGTAGTAATGATGCCAGTTGCCACCGCCACCTTGCGAATCACCCAGTTGCGAGAGTCGGCGATGTCGAGGTTGCCGAAGCCATCTACCGCCACGCCGGAAGGGCCGTACAGTTGGGCACTGACGGCTGGACCTCCGTCGCCCGAATAACCGGCTGTGCCGTTCCCCGCCACGGTGGTGATGATGCCTGTCGCCGCCGCCACTTTGCGGACGACGTTGTTGCCGGTGTCTGCGACAAACACGTTGCCGGAGCCATCCACCGCCAGGCCCGAAGCCGAGTTCAGTTGGGCGTTGACGGCCAGTCCTCCGTCGCCGGAATAGCCCGTCGACGACGTCCCTGCCACGCGCGTAACGATCCCGGCGGCATCCATCTCGAACACACAGTTGGACGCGATGAAATACACGTTGCCGTGAGCGCCGGCGGCGACCGCGTTCGTAGGCCCGAGGGATACGCTCGTGCCAGCGGCGGGCGTGAACGGCGCGCCGCCTCCCGCCACCGTGGTAATCAAATATCCCTGAGCTTGGCATAAGGCCGGAAAAACCGCGCAGGCAGCTCCCATAAGAGCGACAGTAATCGCTGGCAATGCAGGTCTCGGCATGTCTTGCCTCCTCATTATTTTAGCGGCGCTTGAGGGCTTCCAACTCCTCCAGCGTGCGCGGCCAGTCCTTGCCCAGCAGGCGCGAAAGGCCGCGGTCCGCCAGCACCTTCCCGCCTGTCTGACAGCGCGCACAATAATCGGTTTCATTATCCGCATAACGAATGCGCAGCACTTTCTCCCCGCAGCGCGGACACGGTTGCCCATAGCGCCCATGCACGGCCATCCCTTCGCGGAACGCAGTCACTTTCTCCGGGAATTTCTGGCGAGCCTCGGCGCGCAGCCGGTCCAGCCATCGCGTCAGCGTCTCGCGCGTCGCGGTGTGCAGCCGTGCGATTTCTTCCGCTGTGAGCTTGCGCGTCTGCGCGATGGGCGACAGCCGCGCCGCGTGCAGGATCTCGTCCGAGTAGGCATTACCGATCCCGCTGAACGTGCGCGGATCGGTCAGCGCCCGCTTCAACGTATGGTTCTCGAAAGTCAGTGCCTCGCCGAACGCCGCTAGATCCGCCGTTAAAACGTCGATACCGCCGGGATCGAGAGAGTGCAGCCCTTCCTCGCCCCGCACCACGTGCAACGAAGCTCTACGCTTGGTGCCCGCCTCGGTCAGTGTCAGCGATCCGTGCGCGAAATCGAACGCGGCCAGGTTCTGGCGGCCTCCCAACTTCGGCCGCGGCGGACGCCAGTGCAGCCGTCCCGCGATCATCAGGTGCAGAACCAGCCAGATATCGCCCTCCACACCTATTGCGATACGCTTGCCGATGCGGCGTAGCCCGCTTACGACGCACCCTTCGGCGCTCGCGAGCGGCGGTTCCAGCGTCCGCAACAGGAAAGGGTTGCCCAACCGGACGCGCTCCAAAGCCCGGCCCATCACCAGCGGCTCCATTGCCACCACATAAGCGGCTATGTCCGGCAGTTCGGGCACTTACTCCTTTCCCAACCAGCGCAGGCGCGCCTCGTAGTGCCGGCCTTCGCTTCCATAGAAAGTGAGGAAGGATGGCGACTCCACCGTATTGTTCACTACAGTCGGGTTCCTGTGGTTCGTAACGTTGTCAACGCCTCCCCGGATGCCAAAACGGTACTTACGCAGCCTGAACCGCCACTCTAAGTGCAGGTTAAGATTGAAATATTCCGGGTAACGATAGGCGTCGGGAGCTCCGATAAGTTGTCCGTTGTCGTGCTGAATCGAAAACGGAAAACCGGTTCTTTCTTCGAACAAGTAAGCCACCGCCCAGTTCTTCCACCACGTGGGAAGATACCCCCAACTTAGAAAGCGATTCGGCGCGTCCCAAGGCAGGGGGCCGGCGTTATCCGGCCCCAACAGCAGCGTCTGTTCGAGCGAGGGATCCAGCACCTCGTTCGAATGCGTCCGCGAACGCGTGTAGCTGGCCATCCATTCGTAGCGCCCTCCCAGGGCCTGGTGCACGATCGCCTGCGCGGCGTCGTATTGATCGTGCCGCGCGTTCGTCAGGGTGAATTGCTGCTCCACATAAGTTGCGTGATAAGCGGCGGCGATTTCTGGGGGAGCTACGATCGGCGCCGGCAGCGTGTTCACGTAGGCGAATCCGTCGCCGCCCCGCTTCCGGTGGAGGCTCAGCCCCGCGCGAATGTGCCATGGAAACTGGTGGTCCAGGCCCAGGCTCCAGTTCTGGTAAAGCGGCGCCTTCAGGCGTTCATCGGGAAGCGTGTAATAAGACAACGCGTTGGGCAGCAACAGCGTTCCGTTCGTAGCGTAAATGTCGGTGAGCGTATACTGGTCGTATGGCCGGGTAAATAACTGAATGATGGTGGGGTCGTAAAGCACCGCAAAACCACCGGATATGCGCGTGTTGCCGCCGCCGAAAGGGGAATACGAAAATGCGGCGCGCGGCGACCACGACCAGCGCCGCAGGATCTCATCCCAATCCTCGCGCACACCCAGTTCCAGGAATAGGTTCCGCCGCGCTTGCCAGTGGTCTGTCACATAAGACGATACAGTCAGGCTGGGACGGCTGAGGGTTCCGCTCCCTTCGAAGGTGACGGAACGGAGCAGATCCGAGTTCACGCCGTAGAGATCGTAACCTGTGCGGCTGATGCCTTGCGCGTAGTCCAGGCGATCCACGTCTGCGCCCATTTTCAGGTTGTGTGTGCCCGCCAGATGCCAGGGGGGCAGGAACAGATTGGTCAGGAATTGTCCTCGCCGCGAATGTTGCGTGGAATCGATGAAGTTGTTGCCCTTTTCGCCGTTGGGGGTAATGATGTAGATGCCCGTGCCAAACGGCACCAGCCGCGCCAGCGTGAACATCTCGGCGAATCCCAGCTCCAGCAGCGTTCCCCGCGCCACGTAGATCTGGTCCTTCAGGCCCAGGAACCAGGTGCGGCCGCGTTCGTCGAGCGTGGTGGAAGGAGGCGTAAGCGCGCCCAAGCCGAACTCGGAGGCCCGCTGATAGTTGAACAGAAAATCCGTGTAGAGGATGTTCGCCGGCGTCAGGTTCACCTGTGTGTGCAGCATGTTGCTGGCCTGCAGGGTGGTGGTGGTGTTTTCGTTGCGCGGCAGGTCCGGAATCGTGGTGACGTTGTAATCCGCATCCAGGTTGTCCGAAAACCATGCGCGTCCCTTGACGATGGGCCCGGAGAAATTGAATCGCGGCGTCCAGTCGCCCAGGTGCAAACCCTCAAAAGTGCTCACGCCCGGAATGAAGTTCGTCGCGGAATAGCGGAATTGATCGTCGCCAGTCTGTGTCTTGATTTGCAGCGTGCCCGCCGACCCCTGACCGTACTCCGGCGAATAGCGTCCGCTCAGATAGTCGAGCGAGCTCACCGCTTCCACGCTTACGGTGGTGGCCAGGGTTCCGGTCAGCGGGTCGCTGATGTTGAAACCATCGAGCAGATAATTCGTCTGGTTCTCGCGTCCGCCATCGAAGTGCAGGCCGCCCGTGGCGTCCTCCATCGCGCCCGGGATCAGGGCCATCGCTTCTCGCAGGCTGTGCGTGGAAGGATAAGGAATGTCCATGATCTGGACGCCGCTGAGTACGCGCTCCGACTGGGTTTGCTCTACGTCCACCGCCTGCGACGACGCGTTTACGTCCACGGATTGGAGGACCTCCTTCGCGTGATTCAGGGTCAGGTAAACCTCGCCCATCCCCGCACGCACATCCACGGCCAGGTTTTTCACCGAAAGATATCCGGATTGCGTTGCCGCGAAGAAATACTGTCCTTCCGAGGGGAAGCGGATCGTGAAGCCGCCAGTCGGGTCGGTTGCCGCGTGCCGCTCCTCGCCAGCCTGGTTGCGCGCCGTGACTTCGACTCCGGCAATGCCCGCCTCGTTTTCATCGATGGCGCGGCCGGACACCACGATTTCAGCCGCTTGCAAGGGCAGCAGGGCGAACCAGGCAATCAACCCGAACCGGAAACCCGTCACGACCCGTCCTCGGGGATAATGTTAGTTGCAAGCCCCACGTACCAAGGTTAGCGGAAATGGCGGAGCCTGACGCGGCGGTCGCGATCGTGCATACGCACGGAGCGGCGGATGCGGTACTGCTAATCCGGCGCGCGGAGCGGGAAACCGATCCCTGGTCGGGACATTGGTCGTTTCCCGGCGGCCGCCGCGAGCCCGAAGATTGCGATTTGTTGCAAACCGCCCTGCGCGAACTCGCAGAGGAATGCGGCGTCCGGCTGGCGCGCGGGCGGCTTGCAGCGGCGCTGCCGCCGGCTGTGGCGCGGCGCAGGGTCGGACGATTCCTGCTGGTGGCGCCGTTCGTGTTCGGTGTTGAAGACCAGCCGCCGACAGCGCTCCATCCGCCCGAAGCCGTGGAAGCCGCGTGGGTGCCGCTGAGCGTGTTGCGCGACCCGGCCCGGCACATACTCCGGCCCGTCCCCGGCCGGCCGCCGGAAGTGCGGTTTCCGGCGATCGATCTGAACGGCGTGCCGCTGTGGGGATTCACTTACCGGCTGATCGCGGATTGGCTGGACTTGATTCCGCACGAATGCCCCATCGAAGAAGCGGGATTCCGGACCGCGCGCGCATTGTTAGACGCCCTCGTAGCACACGGCTGCGCGCTCGATCATGGATGGGTGGATCGGGATGGCGCAAAAGTTGCCGTGGTGACAGGCAGGATTCCCACGGAAGTGGTCCTGGCGCAGGTGTCGGGCCCAGGGATGGAGATCCCGCGGATCAATATGCTGGAGGCGCGGCCGGATGGCATTCGCGTGGTAGGACTGGCGTTTGAGGAGTATTTCATTTATGGCAATAGGATCTCCGCTTGAGCGCTACTTCCGCATCGGCGTCGTAGCTGAAGAGATCTTGGCGGTTGTCGGAGACAAAAGTGAAGGCGGAACCGCTTTTCTGGGATGCGTGTCGTCGAGCTTCATACTGCGCAGTTGTCTCAAATTCGGTCTTTGCAACAGAAATCTGGGAACGGCGAGTACCGACAGTTCACGAACAATAGGCTCGATATTCAAAGGCGGAAGAGTGACTGAAATCATGCCGCGATAAGGAGGACTCTTGTACAAACGTTTGATCTCGTTATTTTGCCTGATTGTTTTTCAGGCGTTTTCGCTGGCCCGTCGGGTTCGAGTATGGCATGCCGAAAGAGCAAGTCATTGCGGCAATCGGGCAGGCAAACTAAGTTCGGTGGTCAATTGATTTGGCTGACCTCGGTAATCTTGTGATCGCCGTTAACTTTGTCGTACTCGTACCGCCACGTAAAGCCAATATGCCTCGTGCGGTACGACTGGTCTGACCAGCCTCTGAGTTTTCCGTGTGTAAAGCAACGGAGCGCCCACTTCTTTGTGTGCTTCCAGTCCTCCGTCTGAAGATCTTTACAGACCCTATCAAGGGCAGAATCGCTTATTCCTTTGCAGCACTCGTCGAATAATCCTTGAAAACGGCTACCGGGTCGGGCAACCTGGACCACCGGCGTTGTGCTCATAGCGGCCACATTCTAGCATACTGGAGAAGTTATGCGATGCGCTTTGGCTAATTATTCATCGAAATGAACAGTTAGGCAGCGACTCAGGAAAACAGCACACTACCCAAACTTGCCATGGTCAACGCGAAACAGCGCCGCTATCAAGTCCTCTACGGCGCGGGCCGGAACGGATCGACCGCACGTACGCCGAGGCGGTCAAAATCGCGCATATTTCGTGTCGCCACCGTCAAGCCGTGGACGCGGGCGGTAGCCGCGATCATGCCGTCTTCAAGCAGATCGCCGGGCTTACCATGCATGAGGCGTGCCCATTCGCGAAAGCACGCACCGTCCATCGGCAGGACCTGAAGGGATCCGGCCAGCCCATCTACCCATGCCTCGATCTCATGAGCTTTAGCCGGGTCCTGCTTGCGCGTTCGTTCAATTCCGGACTGCAACTCGCCGAGGGTCACCGCCACGAGAAAGATCTGGCTGGCATCCAGCCCGTCGACCCATGCCACTACAGCGCCGTGCGGTTTTGGCTTTCGCAGTTCGGAAACCACGTTCGTATCGAGAAGATACTTGTTCACTGGAACTCCACCGGAGCCCGCCGGCGAAACTTCCGGCGCGGTGGAATCAGATTCTCGAATCGAGGGTGGGGCGCGAGCAGCAGCGTCTTGACACTCGGCGGCGCCGCGGCATTCAATCGGCGCCATTCCGCGATAGGGACCAGAACGGCAGTCTCGACGCCCCGCCGCGTGACGACTTGGGGGCCTTTCTCGACCGAAGCGTCCAACAGCTCGCTGAAACGGGCTTTAGCGTCTTGCACGGGCCAGGCGGACATAGGCTCGCCTCCTTCGTCTTTATGGTACAGCCTAGTCACCTGACTAGTCAAGAGCGCTTTACTCCACCCGACGCGGCACGCTCGCGCCATTATGCCGCGCCGCGCGCTGCGGACGCCCGATGCCGCAATAGTCGAATCCCGCCTGCCGCGCGGCCTCCGGATCGAACAGGTTGCGCCCGTCCACCAGAATGGCGCGCGTCATGCGCTTCGCCAACTCGCGCAAATCCAGATGCGCGAACTGTTTCCATTCCGTCACCAGCACCAGAGCGTCGGCATCCTGAGCCGCATCCTCCGGCGATTCGCAGTATTGGATTTTCAGCGCCGGGTGAGCCTCGCGGCACGCCTGCATGGCGATCGGGTCGTAGGCCTTTACGCGCGCGCCCATTTGCAGCAGCCGTTCGGCAATCTGCAGGCTCGGCGCGTCGCGGAGGTCGTCGGTCTCCGGCTTGAATGCCAGGCCCAGCAGCGCGATGGTGCGGCCTTTCAGGATAAAGAGCTTCTCCTGCAGCTTCTGAATCGCCAGTTGCCGCTGCGCCCGGTTCACCTCCAGCGCCGCTTCCAGCAAGCGGCTACGATAACCATACTCGCGGGCGGTGTGCAGCAGCGATTGAATGTCCTTGCCAAAACAACTGCCGCCCCAGCCCAACCCGGGATTCAGGAAGCGCGCTCCGATGCGGGCGTCCAGGCCGATGCCCGCCATGACTTCCGGCGCCTCCGCGCCTACCCGCTCGCAGATGTTGGCCACCTCGTTCGCGAAACCGATCTTCACCGCCAGAAACGCATTGGCGGCGTATTTGATCATCTCCGCGCTCGTTAGTGTGGTGGTCACCAATGGCGCCTTGGCCATGCCTGCCGGACGCGGCAGGAAGGCGGGCGCCTCAAAACTTTGCGCCGCCAGCGGCCGATACAATTCGCGCAGCACCTGCAGCGTGCGCTCTTCCTCGGCGCCAAGCACGATGCGGTCCGGATACAGCGAATCCGCGATGGCACTGCCTTCCCGCAAGAACTCCGGATTGCTGGCCACCCCGAAGCGGACGCGCGTCAACTCGCCGGCGTGCGCCTCCCGAATCCCTTCGCGGACCAATGTCTCCACCAGGTTGCCGCTGCCCACGGGGACCGTGGATTTGTTCACCACCACGCGGAACCTGGCATCGTCCATGGCCGCCCCGATGCTGCGCGCGGCCGCCTCCAGAAAGCAGAGATTGGCTTCGCCCGTCTCCAGCGAGGGCGTCCCCACCGCAATGAAAATCGCGTCGCTTTCCGCCGCGGGCGCCTCTAGTCCGGTGGTAAAGTCGATGCCGCCGCGCGCCGCCGCTAGTTGCAGCAGTTCCTGCAAGCAGGGCTCATAGATGGGCATTTCGCCGCGCCGCAGCTTTTCGATCTTCTGCGCATCGGTGTCCACGCAAGTGACGCGATGGCCGATGTAAGCTAGGCAAGCGCCTGTGACCGTTCCTACGTATCCTGTTCCAATGACCGTGACCCGCATGCGATAGAACCGTACCCGCAGACCGACTACTGAGCTTATCACGGTCGTTTTACACCTCGTGTATCGCCGTTTAGATACAATAGACAACATCGCGCGCATGCAGACCATTCTGGTAATCGACGACGACGAAAGCCTGCGCGATACCATTGGCGTGATGCTGGAGCAGGAGGGCTTTCGCGCCATGCTCGTGGCGGATGGCCGGGCGGGCTACGAGAAATCTCTGCTGCTGAAGCCCGACCTGATCCTGGTGGACCTGCGCCTGCCGGGGATGAACGGCGTGGAGATCTGCAAACAATTGCGCGCCGCCCACGTGGTCACGCCCATCATCGTGCTGAGCGCGCTGGGCGACGAAATCGACAAGGTGCTGCTGCTGGAGATCGGCGCCGACGATTATCTGGTGAAGCCCTTCGGCACGCGCGAACTGCTGGCGCGCATCCGCGCGGTGCTGCGCCGGACGTCACCGGAGGCGCGCAAGGTAGTGCATTTCAGCGAAGTCGAGGTGGACCTGGAACGCCGCGTGGTCACCCGGCGGGGCGAAGAGTTGAAGCTGACGCCCGCCGAATACAACCTGCTCACGTATTTTCTGCAGAATCCCGACCGGCCGCTCACCCGCGACATGATTCTCAATTCGGTCTGGGGCTACGAATTCTTCCCAAACACCCGCACGGTGGACGCCCACGTCGTCAAGCTGCGGCAGAAGCTGGAGCCGGAGCCCAACGTTCCCCGGCACTTCTTGACCGTGCACGGGGTGGGCTACCGGTTCCTGCCTTAGCCTTAGCTGGCTCGGCGCTCATAGCCGCGCCTTGCGGCGAAGCAGGGGCGCCGCGACATAAAAGTGGAGACTCCCGTAGCGCGAATTCAGCCGACGGATAGTTGCACCCTTAGTCTTGTCCGCAGTTTTATCCGCGTTCATTCTGCGTTCATCTGCGGCCAAATATGCTTTCTCCCGGCACAACGTCAGAAGCAAAGACCGATATTGGCCGCAGATGAACGCGGATAAAACGAGCCATAGGGAAGCTGCCATGGGAGCAGATGTGGATGTTCTCACAACCTACCTTGAACAGTCCGCGGCCGGCGACTTGGATTTTCCCCGGATTCCCATCGCCCGGCCTGGAGATCCTTGCGTACTTCGCGTCTCTCCACTTCTGTCGCACACCCGCGAAGCTGCGCCCTATTGTCTTCCCATACAAGATGTGTTAGGCTTTCTATGGGTAAACAATAGGACAATCCATGAACGGTGAAAGCATACAGCGGCTGCGGGCGTGGCTGGTCAGGCTCGGCGGATTGGGATCCTCCGCCCGCCGCGAACGCGAGTTGGTGGACGAGGTCGAGGCGCATCTGCAGATGCACATCGACGATAACGTCCGCTCCGGCATGCCTCCGGAGCAGGCGCGCCGGGACGCCATTCTGAAGTTGGGCGGTGTCGAGCCTACGAAGGAAGCTTACCGCGACCGCAGCACTGTACCGATCCTCGAGAACCTGCTGCGGGACGCGCGCTTCGCATTCCGGCAGTTGCGAAAGAACCCCGGGTTCACCAGCACCGCCATTCTGGTACTGGCTCTCGGCACGTGTGCCAGTGTGGCCATCTTCGCCTTCGTGGATGCGGCGCTGCTAAAACCCTTGCCCTACCGGGATCCCAGCCGGTTGGTGGGCCTGTTTGAAACCACTTCGGTGAGCCCGCATGCCAATCTTTCGTATCCCGACTACCTCGATTGGAAGCGGCGCAACCAAGCCTTCAGCTCGCTCGAAGTGTATCGACACGACAGCTTCATACTGGACACTCCAACGGCCGTACAACTGGCGCAGGGCGCGCGCGTGAGTGACGGGTTCTTTCGCACGCTGGGCGTTGCGCCTTTGCTGGGCCGCGATTTCTATCCCGGCGAGGACTTGCCGGGCGCTCCCCGCACTGTCCTGCTCAGCTACGCTGTCTGGCAACAGTGGTATGGCGGAAAACCGGGAGTGTTGGGACAGACGGTCACTCTGGACGGGTATCCGAACGTCATCGTCGGGGTCTTGCCGCGGGAGTTTCATTTCGCGCCCGCCGAGCCCGCGGAGTTCTGGTCTGCGTTGCACGCCACAACCGGATGCGAACTGAGACGGATTTGTCACAGTCTTTTCGGCGTGGCGAGGCTTAAGGAAGGTGCTTCCGTTTCGACCGCTTTGGCCGGCATGAACCTGATTACCAAGCAAATGGAAAAACAGTATCCGGATACCAACCTGGGCCGGGGCGCCGCGCTGATGCCCCTGACCGAAGCGATCGTCGGAGATATCCGGCCGATCCTGATGGTGCTGCTCGGCGGAGCCGGACTGCTGCTGCTGATCGCCGGCGTGAATGTGGCGAGTCTGCTACTGGTACGTTCCGAAAACCGTAAACGGGAGATGGCGGTCCGCACGGCGCTGGGCGCTGGACGAGCCCGATTGGTCAGCCAGTTCGCCACTGAGGGGCTGGTTCTCGCACTGCTGGGCAGCCTGCTCGGAGTAACGCTGGCCTCGTGGGTCACGCAACTCCTCGCCAAGCTCATACCCGCGGAGATGCTTGCGGGTATGCCGTTTCTCCATGGTCTCGGACTGAACTTCCGTGTGCTGGCCTTTGCGGGGGCTATCGCGATTGCCGCGGCGGCGCTATTTTCCCTCACTCCGGCCCTGCACACGTCATTGCCGGAGATCCGTGAAGGTCTGGCCGAAGGCAGTCGCGGTTCTGCGGGAAATGCGTGGCGCCGCTTTGGGTCGAAATTGGTCGTATTGGAGATCGCCACAGCCATGGTGCTGTTGGTGGGCGCTGGACTACTGGGCAAGAGTCTCTACCGGTTGCTCCATGTGAACATGGGCTTCGAGGCGGATCGTCTAGCCACGCTGTTTGTCGATGCGCCGGACTCCACTTATGCGAACCCGCAGGCGATTGCGCTGGAACGCCGGATGGCCGGCCAGATCGCGAACCTGCCAGGCGTGAAGTCCGTCGGCATCACCAGCGGCATTCCGCTTAGCAACTGGGGCAACACCACGTGGTTCCGGGTGCAGGGTAAGCCGTGGCACGGAGAGCACAATGACACACCGGAGCGCGATGTAAGTCCGGCCTATTTCACTACCCTGGGAGCGAAGTTGTTGCGCGGCCGTTATTTCAGCGAAGCCGACGACGAGTCTAAGCCCCTGGTGGCCATCGTCAATCGGGCATTAGCGAAACAACACTTCCCCGGCGAGGATCCCATCGGCAAGCATCTCGTTTATCTTTCCGAGAACCACCGCTCCGTTGAAATCGTAGGTCTGATCGACGACATCAAAGAAGGCCAACTGGATACCGCAAACCGTCCCGCCATTTATGTTCCATTCAACCAGAGCCCGGCGAATAGCTTCGTTCTGGTCGTGCGGACGTCGCAGGCCGAAGCGTCGTTGCTCCCCACACTGGCCGCCGCAATCCATCGGATCGATCCACGCATCGTGGCTTCCGACGGAAGCACCATGTGGAACAGAATCGATAACTCGCAATCCGCGTACATGCACCGGTCCGCGGCGTGGCTGGTGGGAGCCTTCGCATCGATGGCGCTGTTGCTCAGCGTGGTTGGGATCTACGGTGTGGTTGCCTATTCGGTGAGCCGCAGGACTCGTGAAATTGGAATCCGCATGGCACTCGGAGCGCGACCTGGCGCCGTATACCGGCTCATTCTGAAAGAGGCGGGATGGTTGACCGCCTTCGGCATGGCCATAGGTGTCGTGTGCTCGATGGTGGCGGCAAATGCGATGCGCGGGTTGCTGTTTGGCATGCCGTCCCGGGATATGCCGACCTTGGCCGCTGTCGCCGTCGTGCTCGGCAGTGCCACGATCCTGGCCAGCTATATTCCCGCGCGCCGCGCAGCATCGGTCAATCCAGTGGAGGCGCTGCGCGCCGAGTAGCTAAAGCGGCGCCAGGCGGACGCCACCCCTTTGCCTAGGGCTCAAACCGCAGGCACGCTCGTCCGACGTAGATCTCGTCGCCCGCGCACAGCCGCTCGCCGCGCCGGTTGCCGGCAGGGACTTCGATGGAACGGCCTTCGCGGAAGACGCGCGTGCCGAATTCGCTTTCGTCGTCGCAGATGCGATATTGGCCCGACGCGCGGTCGAAGCGGATGTGCGCGTGCGCGCGGGATACTGTGGCATTCGCGTCGTCGCCGCCTTCTTCAAAGACTATGTCGTTGCGGCGCACGATGCGCTGCCGGCTATCGGCGAGTTCCTGCATGCGTCCGATGTTGGTGCGCGATTTGTCGATTGTGTAAGTCTCCTGGGCGGCTTTTCCGCGCACTACCACTAGGCGTGCCGCGGCGGGCGCGGGGGCCGGCGCCGGCTTCGGTTCGGGCGCTACGGCGGGCGCGGGCGCCGGTGTTGGAACGGAAGGGACCTCGCGCATGGCGTACGCGATCTCAAAGCCCTTGGGACCTTCCTCCGCCGTCTCTACGTCCACCGCAAAGGCGGCGGGAAGCGCGCATCCCGCCCCCTTTAAACATTCGCGGATGTCGTTTTCCAACCGGCCATCCTGGGCGAAGGCCGCCTGAAACAAAGCGCGCCGCTCTGGCTCCGGGGACACCAGCCGCACGCGCAGATGGTTGTAAGGGAACAGGCGCTGGCCGCGCTGAATCGTTTGAATCTTGCCCTCGATTTCTTCCAGTATGGCGCGATGCACCAGCAGCAGTTCGTCCGATTGGGCTGGACCGAACGCCCGCTCGGTCCATTTGCGGAACGTGCGCTCGATAGTTTTCTCCACTTCCGAAAAGAAACTCATGGCTGTTTCCCCGCTGCGGGTTGTCTTTCCGTTCCGATCAGTCCCAAGTTCTGCGCCGCCGTCACCAGCGCGGCGGCCGCCGGAGCCGCGTACGTGCCGCCATACTGGCCATTCTCGATCAACACCGCGAATGCGATGCGTTTGCCCGCCGGATACGGCGCGAACCCCATGAACCAGGCGTGCGAAGGCGCATCGGCGAGTTCCGCCGTGCCGGTCTTGCCCGCGATGGGTACCGGCGCACCGGCCGCGCGTACACCCGTACCCTGGGTCACCACCTCGCGCATGAAGCGGCCCAAGGTAGCGGCTACATCCGGGCCGATCACTGCCTGCGGCGTCTGTGTGCGATCGTTACTTTCGTCGGCTATCCACCGCCCCTGCGGCATCTGGCCGCCATTGGCGATAGCCGCCGCCACGCGCGCCAATTGGAAAGGCGACGCGACCACTTGCCCTTGCCCGTAAGACGATTGCGGCAGCGACTTGCGCAGTTGCTGCGCGGTGGGCGGCGCCGCCATGGAAATGCCCAGCAGATTTCCGGTATCGAATAACTGTTGCGCGCCGACGTTGTAAGTGCCCAACTGCGCGAAGTAAGCATTGCAGGAGACAATTACGGCGCGTTCCATGTCGATGGTTCCGTGCGGCGATTTATCTTCTATGTCGTCGCGGATGGGACGGCTGGAGCCACGCATGTAGTTGCCCACCCGGCCGTCCGGCAGGCGGATGCAGGAGTAAGTCTGCTTGGATAGCTGCGGGTCGCGGCGCAGTGCCGCCATCGCCGTGACTACCTTGAACGTGGAGCCGGGCGGGTAGAGGCCATAACGCGCGCGATCCAGATATGGGTTGGCCGTATCTTCCGTGGCCTCGTCCGGTGGAGTGTCGCCTGGCCCGATAGGCGGCAGCGGGTAGCTGACCGCCGCCAGCAAATCCCCGGTCGCCGGGTCGAGGGCCACGATCGATCCTTTGTCCTGGCCCGCCTGATGCAGCGCGTTCTTCAGAATTTCGCCGGCGCGCACCTGCAGCCGTGCATCGAGCGACATGCGGACGTCGCGTTTCCGATCCAGCACGCGCCGGACGGCCGGATTGTTCGGATCGTAACGATGTCGCAGCAACGGAACCAGCTCGCGCAGGTCATAGCGCACCACGCGCTCCATTTTGCCCGTCTTGGGATTCTCGACATCCACTAGGGTGGGGCGGTCGTCATAGCCGCGCAGCCGCGTGGCGGAATCGCGCTCCACGAACGAAGTGTTGCCCGCGCCCCAGCGGATGCGCGTGCGCAAGTCGCCCAACAGGTGGAACGTAAGGCCTTCGAAAGGATAGTGGCGGCTCTCGGTGCGCGAGCAGGCTTGATCGATGTTGATGCCGAGTTGCTGGTATTGCGCGCGATGCCTCTCCATCTCGTCCCAATTGCTGGTAGCCAGCGGCAGACCGTTGCGGTCGTAGATGCTGCCCTTGGGGATGTCGCGCGCGATCTCCTGGAAGCGCGGATTGTATTGGTAGCGGCGCGCGCCATCGGCCTGCACCACCAGCGTGCCTTCGCCCATGATGGCGGCGCTACGCAGCACCTGAACGTAGGCGGCCTTGCCTACGATGAGCAGCGCCAACGCACCCAGCGCCAGGCCCGCGGCTTCCACGGGCGCGCGGAACGGCGCGCTGCGTTGCGGATCGGCGGCGGGCCGGCTGGAGATGGATACTAACATGGCGAACATCAGAAAATTCGCCAGCATCGACGATCGGCCATAGCTCAGAAAGGGCGTTACAACACCGGAAAGCGGCAGCACGCCCAGCGATCCGCCGGCAATTAACAGGATTTGCAACGCCATCGCCACGCCCAGGCCCGCCGCCAGGAAGAATTCGTAGTCGGTGCGTGCGCGCAAGGCGATCCGTCCAGCCCGGTACAGGATGAAAGCATAGATCGCAAACACGGCCGCCACGCCCAGGAAGCCCCATTCCTCGCCCAGCGCCGAAAGGATCAAATCCGTGTGCGCGGCGGGCACCAGCGCCGGATCGCCCCGGCCCGGGCCTGTTCCCCAGAGGCCGCCCGTAGCATAGGCCCATAGCGATTGCGCCAATTGATCGCCGCCGTGGATGACGTTGTTCCAGGGCGACGCCCACATCGACACGCGCTCGTAAACTGTGTGTGGGACGCGCACGAGATACCCGCCCACGAATCCGGTCAGCAGAAACAGGAGGCCGGCCGCGGCGATCGACGTGTCTTTGCGCGCGATCGAGTAAAGCGCCAAGAACAGGCAGGTAAACACCATGGCCGGTCCCATATCTTTCTGCAAAAAGAAAAACAGCAGCGAAAGCGCCACGCACGCGAATATGGGAATAGTGTATTCGAGCGGCGGAATGCCGCCGAGGCGGTTGAAGAGCGCCAGGCGAGGGCGCTGCTCGCGGGTGTGCCGCAGCACGTCCCAACGTTGCGCGAAGTAGCCCGCCAGGAAAAGAATCAGCAGAATGCGGATGACTTCGACGGGCTGAAATCCGAACAGGTTGACCTTAGCGTCGCTGGTGCCCGGGCCGTATCCGAAGACAATCAGCAGGGCCGAAAGCGCGAAACTGGCCAGCAGCGGGACGAAGCTTAGTTTGCCTAGGAGACGCTCGTAGTCGAATGCGCTGGCAACGGCCAGCAGGACGCATCCGGCGGCTACGCCTTGCGCGAAATCCACGAAGAGCAAGCTATCGCGCGCCGGATCGCGCAGGCTAACCATTAAGTTGAGGCCGAGGCCGGTGAGCAGCAGGATGGAAGGCAGCAGCGTGCTGTCTCCTGGGAACGCGCGTACGCTCCACCAAAGGTGCGTGGCCCAGTATGCCGCGAAAAACACCGCGATCCAAATGAAGAATGCGCGGCGGAACTGCGCCGGGCGCCGCACTACGAACGAGGGCTTCAACTGGCGGAATTGTTCGCCGGTCAGCAGCGCGTGGCGTCCGCGGAACGGCTTCAAACCACGCGCTGCCTCGACCTCCGCGTCCGAGACACGCAGACGGGCTATTGCGCCGACGTTGGGCAGGCTGCCCGAGGCATCGTAGATGCGCCGTGCCACGAATTGCCGCTCGGCCGGTTCGGTGAAGATGGCCAGGTAAGGCAGCAAGTCCTCGCGCGCGGTGAGGTCGTTCAGGTTTAGCAGTTGCTTGTTGGCGACGCCGGTTTCGATTTCGGCGAACGAGCGCGTCTTGGCGCGGTAGACCAAGAAGAAGCCGAGGAGCAGCAGAGCCGAGCCCGCCAGCATCCAAACGGCTTCGCGTGGGCGCCAGACGATGGCGCGCCGGCCGCCGTGCGACGATTGCGCTCTTTCCGTGCCCCTGCTGCGTGTTACTGCCATGCCCTGTCCAACTTAGATTCTAAGCTGTGGCGCGGGGCGGGCGGGCGTCAATCGCTCTTCCCCCCTTGTGCTTCGACAGGTGCAATGATAATATTCCTTGTTGTAGAAGCACAAGGGGAACGCGCCATGGGATCAAGGCGCATTGGGGCGTATAGGACAACAATCGCAGGGCCAAATATTACGAGCTGACGCGCAGCGGCCGCAGACAGCTCGAGAGCGATACGGAAGCCTGGCGAAAGTTGAGTGCAGCTATCGGCTAGGTACTGATATGGCATAGGAGGATACGCCATGCTTGACGATTTGCGCTACCGAGTGCGCGCTCTTTTCCGCCGGAGCGCGGCGGAAGGCGAACTGGACGACGAGTTGCGATTCCACTTCGAGCAGCAGGTGGAAAAACACATGCGCGCCGGCCTGACACGTTCCGAGGCGGTCCGGCAAGCGCGTCTGGCGTTCGGCGGGATGGAACAGGTGAAGGAAGAGTGCCGCGAGGCGCGCGGACTGGCCGCCGCTGAAAGCCTGGCACAAGACTTTCGGCACGCGCTGCGTTTGTGGGGAAAGAATCCGGGCTTCGCGCTGGCGGCGGTCACGGCGATCGGCTTGGGCATCGGTGTCAACGCCGCGGTATTCACGATCGCCAATGCAGCGTTATTCAAGACGCTGCCGTACGAACAAGATGGCCGCATCGTGTATATGCTGGGCGCTCAACCGGGGTGTGAACTGCCCTGCGATACGGGCCGGTCCTACCCGGATTTCCAGGAGTTCCGGGCCCAGGCGAAGTCCTTCGAGACGCTGGTGGCATATCACTTCATGCCCGTCAATCTCAGCGACGCGAGCAGGCCGGAGCGATTTGGGGGCATGCTGATATCGGCCAACGGGTTCTCCGCGATCGGACAAAAGCCGGTGGCCGGCCGCGACTTCGTCCCGGCCGACGAGCGTCCCGGCGCCGCGCCCGTGGCGATGCTTGCGTACGATCTGTGGCGCACGCGCTACGGCAAGGACCCTTCCATTATCGGAAAAGAGATCCTGGTGAACGAAGTGCCCACGACCGTGATCGGCGTGATGCCGCCCAAGATGCAGTTCCGCACCAGCGCCGACTTGTGGATGCCGCTGGTTCCTACAGGCGACTGGCGGAAGCGTGAATATCGGGGGATCATGATGCTGGGGCGCTTGGCGAAGGGCGTCCGGCTGCAGGCGGCGCGCGCCGAACTGGACACCATTTCGCGGCGTCTGGAGAGCGCATACCCAGCCGCGGACAAGGACATCGGAATCCTGGCGATGCACGGCAAAGATTATCTGAACCCGCGCATACGGCTGGTCCTGATGGGGCTTTGGATAGTGGTTGGATTGGTGCTGTCGGTGGCGTGCGCGAATGTGGCCAATCTGCTGCTGGGCCGGGCCGTGGAACGCGCGCGGGAGATCTCGATCCGGGTGGCGCTGGGCGCCGGCCGATGGCGGGTGATCCGGCAGTTGCTGGCGGAGAGCATCGCTCTTTCGGCAGCGGGCGGCGTGGTTGGCTGGCTGTTGGCGATCTGGGGCGTACGGGCGTTCGATGCGGCGATCGCGGGTGAAAAGCCGCCCTGGCTGGATTTCTCCATGGATTACACCGTCTGCGCTTATCTCAGCGCAATTTCGATTGGCGCGGGAATCTTGTTCGGCCTAGCGCCGGCGTTGAGGCTATCGAGAGTGGACGTGCACGCCGGGCTGAAAGACGGCGGCCGCGGAGCCAGCGAGGGCTCGCGCGGACGCTATCTCTCGGGCTTGCTGGTGAGCGGTGAAATGGCCGCGGCGGTGGTATTGCTGGTTGGAACTGTCCTGGTGGTCCGGTTTCTGGTGACCTCATACCAATCGCCGGTGGGCGTGAATACCGCCAATGTCCTCACGATGCACGTGGATTTGCCCGAGAAGAAGTATCCGAGTCCAAGCGACCGGGTATCGTTCTATGAACGATTGCAGGCACGCCTGCGGGCTTTACCGGGAGTCGCGACGGTGTCCATAGCGTCGACTCTGCCGGGTCACGACGGCATGGATTTGGCTTACGAATTGGAGGGTGCCAAGGTCGTCGACACGAGGCTGTGGCCAGAGGGCCGCGGGTTGGTAGTGGGCGCGGGCTATTTTCAGGCCATGGATTTGCGTCCGCTGGCGGGCCGCGAGTTTACCGGTGCGGACGGAGTTGCCGGACCGCCATCGGCGATCGTGAACCGTAGCTTCGCGGTCAAGTTTTGGCCGAAAGGCAACCCCATCGGCAAGCGGCTGCGGCTCATTGAGGATGGCGCACCTCGACCATGGCTGACAGTGGCCGGTGTAGTTCCGGATATCTGGCAGGACGACCAGAAGCACGAGTTCGAGCCGCTGATTTACCTGCCGTTTCGGCAGAGACCTTGGGGGGATATGGCGGTGGTGGCACGCACTCTCGTGCCGCCAGCCAGCTTGGGCCACGCGTTTCGGCGCGAGGTTCAGGCAATGGATGACAACCTGCCGGTTTTTACCTTGCACACGCTGGACGAAGATCTCAAGTTGCACGACTGGACCCCGCGGGTATTCGGCGCCATGTTTATCGTCTTCGCCGCGATCGCGATGATGCTGGCTTCTGTGGGGCTGTACGCGGTGGTCGCTCACTCGGTGAATCGGCGGAGGCAAGAGATCGGCGTGCGCATGGCTTTGGGGGCGACGGCCAGGAGCATTGTGGCGG
>Ga0070761_10000208_pt1 | contig 38581 bp, 36 predicted proteins | sample HubBroMetageREF1_FD_66724 | JGI IMG/M metagenome (GOLD analysis project Ga0070761, IMG submission 66724) | Reference soil microbial communities from the Hubbard Brook experimental Forest, New Hampshire, USA - Hubbard Brook CCASE Soil... | ecosystem: Environmental > Terrestrial > Soil >... | reverse complement strand
GCCATCGCCGAGGTGCGCGAAGCCGTGGATTTCTGCCGCTACTACGCGCTGCGGGCGCGGCGGCAATTCGCGGCGCCGGAGCGGCTCGAAGGTCCTACCGGCGAATCGAATGAATTGTCGCTGCACGGACGCGGCGTGTTCGCCTGCATCAGTCCGTGGAATTTTCCGCTGGCGATTTTCGCCGGCCAGGTCACCGCTGCGCTGGCGGCGGGCAACGCCGTGGTCGCGAAACCGGCGGAGCCCACGCCGCTGATTGCCGCGCGCTTCGTCAAGCTGCTGCACGAGGCGGGTGTGCCGCCGCAGGTACTGCATCTGGCGCCGGCACCCGGGCGGCTGTTTGGTGAGGTGGCGTTCGCTCATCCGGCCCTCGCCGGGGTGGCGATGACGGGTTCGACGGCCACGGCGCTCACCATCAACCGCAGCCTCGCGGCGCGCGGTGGGGCGATCGTGCCTCTGATCGCGGAAACCGGCGGAATGAACGCCATGATCGTCGACTCCACCGCGCTGCCCGAACAGGTGGTCGACGATGTGTTGAGCTCGGCGTTCATGAGCGCCGGGCAGCGCTGCTCGGCGCTGCGGTTGCTGTTCCTGCAGGACGATATCGCCGATCAGGTGCTGGAGATGATCGCGGGCGCCATGGACGAATTGGTGATCGGCGACCCTGCTGATTTCAAGACGGATTTGGGGCCGGTGATCAATGCGGCGGCGGCCGACGGCTTGGCGCAGCACGTCAAGCGCATGCGGCGGGAGGCGCGCATCATCAAGGCCTGCACATTGAGCGAGGCGCACGCGCATGGGAGCTTTTTTGCCCCGCATCTCATCGAACTCAAGAGCGCAGGGCAGCTCACGCGCGAGGAATTCGGGCCCATCCTGCACGTGGTGCGCTATAAGGCCGCGGATATTGCCGAGGTGCTGCAGGGGATCCGCGACACCCACTACGGCCTCACTCTGGGCGTGCAGACACGCCTGGAATCCTTCTGGCGGGAGGTGTTCGCCAACACCTCCATCGGCAACACCTACGTCAATCGCAATATGATCGGCGCGGTGGTGGGGGTGCAGCCCTTCGGCGGCACCGGGCTCTCCGGGACCGGTCCCAAGGCCGGCGGCCCGCACTATCTCTCGAGGTTTGCGAGCGAACGAACTCTCACCGTGAATACCACGGCGACGGGCGGCAACGCGGCACTCCTCAACCTTGGCCACTGAGCCGGCCCCAGAGTCGGTCCAGCGGTCGGCCTGGCCGATACTGCTGACGTCCTTGCAATTGGGGTGCCGCTCCTTCGGTGGCCCGGTCGCCCACTTGGGATACTTCGAGCGCAGTTACGTTGAGCGCCGCCGCTGGCTGGACGCAGGGGAATACGCCGAAATCGTCGCGCTCTGCCAGGTGCTGCCGGGACCCACCAGCAGTCAGGTGGGCTTTCTCATCGGCCTGCATCGCGCCGGGTGGCGCGGGGCGCTCGCCGCGTGGCTGGGATTCACGCTGCCCTCGCTGGTGCTGATGTACGCCTACTTCGTGTTCGCGCCCAAGCTCGCGGGTCCCGCGATGACGCTGGTGCTGCAGGGATTGAAGTGGCTCACCGTCGCCGTGGTGGCGAGGGCGGTGTGGAGCATGGCGCGCAGTCTCTGCCCGGACCTGCCTCGCGCCTCGATTGCCGTGCTCGCCGCGGTGGTATTGTGTTTCGCGCAAAGTGAATGGCTGCAGGTGAGCGTGTTGATCGGCGGCGCAGTGGCGGGGATCCTATTCTGCAAAGACGTGCCGAAGGCGGTATCGAAGCGCGCGCCGCCCATCGGACTGCAAACGGCGTGGCTTCTGCTCGGGGCCGGGGCCGCGTTGTTGCTGGTGTTGCGAGTTCTCGCGCTTGAAATGCCGCACAGCCTCGCCGCGCTGGCCGACATTTTCTATCGGTCGGGGGCCTTGGTGTTCGGCGGAGGTCATGTGGTGCTGCCGCTGTTGCATGATGCGTTGGTGCCGGCGGGATGGATCTCGAACGATGATTTCCTGAGCGGCTACGGCGCCGCCCAGGTGCTGCCCGGCCCGTTGTTTTCGGTGGCCGCATATTTCGGCGCCAAGAGCGCGCCCGGCGCTGCAGCGGTACTGGGCGCGAGCGTCGCGGTAGTGTGCATATTCCTGCCAGGGCTCTTGCTCGCCACCGCGGGGCGTGCCGTTTGGAATCAGGGTGCTCGTGTGCCGCGAGTGCGGGCGGCGCTGGCGGGAGTCAACGCCGGGGCGGTGGGCATTCTCGCTGCCGCGCTCTACAACCCTGTGCTAACCGGCGCCGTGGCCACATTGAGATGACCCGGCCGCCCTCGGGCGGCGCCGGCGCATGCTTCAGCGAGTCTTTTGAATGAGCCACAGGCCCGGCTTGCCCTTTTCATTGAGTCCCAGGCTGACCCGCGCCGACTTATTCTCCCAGAGCCGGGCAACGGGCAATCCTTCCCGGTGCAGGCGCCGTGCAAATTCCTCCGCGCGGCTGGGTATGCGGGATGTTGTGACGTTGGCGCCCAGATCAGGAAGCTGAAGCTGCGGTTGTGCTTTCAAGGTACGTTGATGCAAGGATGACGGGAAGGGTTGGGAGGGTTCCTCGGCCGGCGGCGTTGCGGCGATCGGGTGCAGATCCAGGCGCAGCGCACCTCGCGGGGCGCTGGGCGGCGACGCGAAAGCGGCACTCATCGCGCCGAGTCCGCACAACGCCAGCACCGCGATGCGCTGCAACAGGTGATTGCCATTGTTGCCCATGGAGACAGTCGACCACGACCTGCCTGCGCCCGCACTCGGCGAGCGGACCTTCGGCGTGTAGGAGAGTCCCTTGAATGCGTAGGACATTTCCCACTCATGACATAACATGGGAATGTACTGGCGAGAACGTCAACAACAAAAGGACCAGGGAAATGACCTTCACCGACGCCATCGGCACATGTTTCAAGAAGTACGTCAATGTCGACGGCTGCGCGTCGAGGTCGGAATTTTGGTGGTGGGTGCTGTTTACCGTCATAGTCTCCCTGGTGTGTCGGCAGGTCAGCTACGGCCTGTCCGGGGCCTTCTCGCTCGTGACGCTTCTTCCGAGCATCACGGTGGGCGTGCGGCGTCTCCATGACACCAATCGGAGCGGCTGGTGGGAACTTCTGTATCTCCTGCCGGTGATCGGCTGGATCATCCTCATCGTGTTTTGGATAGAGCCCAGCCAGTCGAGCCGCTACGCCACGAGCACCTGAGGGAGAAGGCCTGTTGCGCGAGATGCGACTCCGGGGTGGGTAAGCGTACCGTGAAGCCATACAGAATTCTGGCGCTGCTGGCAGTGTTTTGCGTGGCGGCCTGCACCGCCACAGCTCCGAAGCCCGATCAGCCCATGGTTGTCATCACCAGCAAGGCGCCGAATCCGTTCGCGCTCGCGGATCAACTGGCCGAGGCCATGAACCTGGTCAAGCGCGAGGACTGGCCGAAAGCTCAAGCGGCTCTGCAAGCCATCATCGAGGATACGGCATTCAGCGGCCTCTCGAGCGATACCCAGTACCATGTTCTATGGACTGCCGGGCGGGTGTTCGCAGACCACGGGCAATTGGAACGCGGGTACGAGTATCTCGTGCGTGCCGCGGCCATGCCGCAATCGAACTTCGACGATCTACTGGCTCAAATGCGTATCGCGGCGAAACAGGGCAACAAGGCGGAGACGGTCAGCAGCCTGACATCCTTTGCGCAGCGATATCCAGAAAAAATCAGCAACCTCAACACCAAATGGATTGTCGTGGTCGCTCGGCAGGCGCGGCAGTTGCCCGCCGGCCAACGATTGGCGCTATATCGATCGCTGTATGCCGCGCATTGGAAACTCCAGTGGAATTTCGAACCCAGCTATGTGTGGGTCGAATTGACGCGTCTGCTGCTCGAGCATGGCGAGCAGGAAGCGGCGGTCGATGTGTCGACTCACGTGACCGATGCCTACGATCTCATCGTCATGCGAGTGGACCGCCGCTTCGACATGATCGTCGCCGCGCATCCTGCACAGTTCGACATCGACGCGGCGGCGGCCCGGCAACTCAAAGAGCTGCTGTCGGCGTCCGAGAAGGCGCCACGATCTCTCGAGCTCAAGGAGACCGTGATCGAAACTCTGCGCCGTCAGCAGCGGTATGCGGAGTCGCTCGCGGCGGTGGATGCGTTGGTTGCTGATCTGAAGTCGACCAACTCTCCTGACAAGGCCTACGAGGACTATGAGAGGACGAATCCCTGGATCCTCGATGAACGGGGATCTGCATTGGCGCGCGTTGGGCGTTGGGATGATGCGGTGGTGCAACTCACGGCGGCCAGCATCCTGTCCGAAGATAATGCGGGAAATATCAGTCAGATCATCAATCTTGCGCAATTGTATTGCGAATTGAGCCGCCCTAAGGTGGCGTTGAAAACCCTCGGGCGGCTCGAGGCCAAACCCAGCCCGTACGGTGTCATGCAGGTGGAATACGTGAAGCTCGATGCGGCCACCCAATTGCGGGATAAGAATCAAATAGCCCTGTCGCTGAACTACCTGGAAGACCATCGGGCAGATGCACCCAATACCTACGAGGGCGCGCAAATTCTCGTGAATGACCCGGACCGCGCGGCGAGATTTCTGATCGAGAGATTGCAGGATGTCGATCAACGCGCGGCGGCCCTCTTGAGCGCGCAAAGCTATGGTTCATGGCACGAGACGCCGCGAATGCTCAAGTTCGATGCCCACTGGCGCGCGATATTGGCCCGGGCGGATGTACAGGAGGCCATCCAAAGGGTGGGACGAGTGGAGAGTTTCCATCTGGAGGAGCAACCGCAGTGAGCCGCGCGTGGATCGTGGTTGCCTTGGTATTCCTGTTCATGGTGATCAATTTCGCGGACAAGGCGGTCGTCGGGCTGGCCAGCGTGCCGATCATGGAGGAGCTTCACTTAAGCCGCGCGCAATTCGGCATGTTGGGCAGCGCGTTTTTCCTGCTCTTTTCCGTTTCAGGCGTGGCGGTGGGGTTTCTCGCCAATCGCATCAGCACCAAAACCATCATGTGGGTCATGGGCGTCGTTTGGGCAGCGGCGCTGTTGCCGATGAGCATAGTCTCGAGTTTCGCGGTACTGGTGACTAGCCGCGTCGTTCTCGGCGCCGCCGAAGGGCCGGCTTTCCCTGTCGCAGTACACGCCGTGTACAAATGGTTTCGCGATGAACGCCGGGCACTCCCCACGAGCGTGGTCGCGAGCGGGGCCGCCGTGGGCGCCGGCATCGTCGCGCCCATGGTCATCTGGGTTATCGATGCTTTTGGTTGGCATGCGGCATTCGGTACCTTGGGGGCGATCGGTCTTGCCTGGGTTGGCCTTTGGCTGGTGCTGGGGTCCGAGGGACCGGCAGCCGATCCTAGTGCCACCCCATCGGGAGCCGGCAGGCGGGTACCGTATGCGCAACTGTTGATGAGCCGTACGGCGATCGGAGTGTATGTGGCCGGATTTGCGGCCTATTGGATTATCGCGCTCAATCTGGTCTGGCTCGGCAATTACCTGATCAAGGCGTTGCGGATGGCTCCCGCGGATGCGGCGTGGGTGATTGCGCTGCCGTCCGCAATGCAGATGGCGCTCGCGCCCGCGATCGCGTACCTCTCGCAACGCCTGTCCGGGCTGGGAATATCGAGTCGAGTCTCCCGCGGTTGGCTGGGCACTCTGTGCGTGGTCATCGGCGGTGTCTCCATGGCGTGTTTCCCGTTCGTCGCGATGGGGGCGCTCAAGATTTTCCTGGTGGGTGTGGCGTGTTCGATCGGCAGCGTCTTCTTCACGCTGGGTACGACACTGATCGGCGAAATTTCCCCGGCGTCGCAGCGCGGGGCGGCCCTCGGCGTCACGAACTCGATCGTGACCCTGGCCGGCCTGTGCGCTCCCATTGCGATGGGCCGCATCGTCGACATCAATGCGGACCCGAGCGCCGGATTTCGCGCCGGCTATTTGTACGCGGGAGCCCTGGTCGCCGCGCTGGGTGTGGCGGCGGCTATATTGATCAATCCGGAACATGACCTGCGGCGCTTTCGGCGGGCCCGTTGAGCGCAGAGACCTCCAAGCGCCTCTTACCGTGGCTCGTTGCGGTCGCTTTTTTCATGGAGTCGCTGGACACAACGATCCTCAATACGGCGGTGCCCGCCATCTCCTCAGCCCTCGGCGTCGCTCCCCTCAGCATGAAGGCAGTCCTGGCGAGCTACACTCTGAGCCTTGCGGTCTTCATTCCAATCAGCGGCTGGATGGCGGACCGCTATGGAACCCGTCGAGTATTCGCGTCGGCCATCGGCCTATTCACACTAGGTTCCTTTCTATGCGGAATATCGGGCGATATTCATCTGCTCGTTGCCAGTCGAATCCTCCAAGGTTGCGGTGGGGCGATGATGGTCCCCGTAGGCCGGCTTACTCTCGTACGAACGTTTGCTAAGTCAGATCTGCTGCGCATGATGAGCTTTGTTTCCATGCCAGCCTTAGTCGCTCCTATGCTGGGGCCCATCGCCGGCGGCCTCATCGTCGGTTATCTTCATTGGCGCCTCATCTTCTTCCTAAATATTCCAATCGGACTGGCGGGTTTGATCCTCGTTTATCTGCATTTGCCCGACTACCGCGAAAAGAACTCTCATCCGCTCGATGTTGTCGGACTTATCCTTTTCGGCTCCGGGATCGCATTGCTGTCATATGTGCTGGAGATATTCGGCGAGCATTCTCTGAGTACATTGGAGATGTCCGGCCTCCTGGCACTGTCCGCTGCTTTGCTCGCGGGATACGGACTTCACGCCAATACTCTTTCATTTCCTTTGCTGGAGCTCAAATTATTCGGCATTCGTACCTTCCGGGCCGCCGTGAGCGGCAGCTTCTTCACTCGTCTCGGAATCGGCGGGGTTCCCTTTCTGCTGCCACTCCTCTATCAGGTCGGTCTGGGCTTCACGGCGATTGAATCCGGTCTGCTGGTCATGCCCCAGGCCATCGCCGCCATGAGTATGAAGATGATCATGCCGCGACTTTTGAGCCGTGTTGGGTATCGTGGCGTGCTGATCTCCAATACAGTGATTCTCGGTATTCTTCTGATGGTATTTGCGACCATTGGGCTGCGAACACCTGTTTGGGTCATCTTATTGCAAGCGTTCCTCTATGGAGCATTCACGTCGCTGCAGTACACGAGTATGAACACGCTCGTGTACGCCGACATCACGGAAGATGACACCAGTGGCGCAAGTTCCATCGCAAGCACAATGCAGCAGATGTCGATAAGCTTCGGGGTCGCGGCCGCGGGGTTGGCCACGGCGTTGTTCGTCCCGAGCACCCACTCCACTCCGATCGAGATGGTTCACGGGATACACAAGGCTCTCGTCGCGCTAGGGATAGTGACGATTGTATCGACGGTCGTCTTTCGTAGCTTAAAGAGAGGTGACGGCGCCGATGTGAGCCAACACAAGGTTCTTCACCCAGGTGGGTGACTTGGTAAGTGGCCCAGGCGCCCGGCCCCCCGGTAGCGGTTCAATGCCGCCCGAGTCCAGGTTTCCTAGCTTATGTGCTCCTCGAATTGACCACCGAGCTTTCGATAAAGAGCCTTGGCCAGCGGGTCGTATCCAAAAAAAGCGGCGGCTGCATCCATCCATGTCAGCGGCCGCGAGCGGGCGAGATCGCGCGCGGTTCTTAGCAGTTGTGACGGCACCGAAGACGGAGAAGGGTCAAATGCCTCAGCCGCGTGAGTATCCTGATCTTCCGCGAACACGCTCCGAGTCACCTTTGAGAACACATGCTGCCCGCCATTCGTCTCATAAATCCGATACTCCTGCCACTGCCCCTTGGGTGCCGAAGGCGGAGCCGCGGAGGCGAGCAGTTTTCCTGTAAATGCCAGGTCCGCTTTGCCATCTCTGATGACAATTTGTTCCTTCTGAACCCCGACGTCGGGATCGTCATCGAGGACAGGTAGACGACTCTGGATTTTAAGTTTGGCCTCCGAGACTTCCTTGCGCGGAGACTTCTCCTTATCCTTGGGCGTTGACTTTGGCTCCTGACCGCGAACGGCCTCACCACGTACCAAGATTGTGGCTTCCTGGCCCGTAGGATCGCCGGATGGTCCACGATTGTCGGCGGTTTCACCATCTCGCCTATCGTCGGTCGTTTGCGGGCCTCTGCTTACCGACGGCTGGAAGAACTCCTCGGGGCGTTCAGAACTCATAGAATGTCCTCGCTGGTAGGCGGTGAAACACTGAATGGTGAACCTAAAGTCAAACTCGATCAGCCGGCAATTGGCTCTGTCAGTCGTAAGCGCGCGCTGACATCAGTCCGTCCATGACGGCAGAGAATTCATGCCTGGCGATAAGGATATAATGAGATCGACCTCACCGATCTCCCCTGGGACCTTGTCCTGAAAGGAAGGCGATTGTCGAACCGTAATTGATCTCCTGACCGATAGTGGTACGTCGGTCATCAGGCGCGTGGACTGTACGAGGCTAGATTGCAACAAATCCATCTCACGTATCTCAACGGTCAGGACGTCGAACGGCTTGCGCTCACCGACGGTGAAATTCTCGAGGCCGTCGAAGCGGCGCTCGATGCGCAGGGCCGGCGTGCCGTGGTCATTGAACCGCGCGTGCACTTGGTGCCGCACGATTCGGCCGCCGGGCATTTCAATGTCCTGCGCGGCGTCGTGCACCCGCTCGGGCTCGCAGGAGTCAAGGTGGTCGGCGATTTCGTCAACAACTTCAAGGCCGGACTGCCCTCCGAGATGGGTTTGCTGACGCTATTCGACCCATCGACGGGTGCGCCGTTGGCCATCATCAATGCCACGTCCCTCACCGAGATGCGTACGGGCGCCATGACTGCGCTGGGGGCTAAGTACTTGGCGCGAAAGGGCAGCAAGGTACTTGGCCATATCGGCGCCCGCGGCACGTCCTATTGGAACATCCGCCTGCTCAACCATTTCTTTGATTTCGATGAAATCCGCGTGCACTCCAAGCGCGCCGAGAGCCGCGAGACCCTGGCCGCGAAGTTGTCCAAGGATTTGGGAAAACCCGTCATCGCAGTGAGTAGTTGGGAAGAATGCGTCAGATCCGCGGAAATCGTCGTCGAGGCTTCGCGTCTCGCGAAGCCTGAGCCGCTGCTCAAAACCGAGTGGATCAAGCGCGGCGCGCTCGTCATTCCCTACGGCACGATGAGCGCCGTGGAAATGTCGCTCACGGACATCATGGACAAGGTGGTGGTCGATGACTGGGGTCAATGTCGCAAGGGATTGCCCTTTGGGGCGCTGCGCCAACACGTAGATTCGGACAAGCTGACCGAGCGCACATTGCACGCGGAGTTGGGTGAGATTGTCGCGCACTTGAAGCCCGGCCGGGAAAGCGATGAGGAGACGATTTTGTTTTGGCACCGCGGGTTGTCGCTGAGCGATATCGCTTTGGGCAGCAGCTTACTGCGTAAAGCGAAAACTAACTCGATCGGTCAAATGTTGCGCTTTGAATAAATCCAGAGAGAGCGATGCTCCCGTTATTTCCGCGCATTCAGCTTCTTTCGACCGACCGCCGCTCGCGGCTGCGCGCGAGGTTCATACCCGTATCGACAAGGAGGGACTTGGCGGGAAGATCGTACCGCTTCCCTGGTCCGCTTAACGTAGGTCTTCGGCCGCATTGTGCGCCACAGCACTTTGTACGGTGCCGCACACAGGCCGTCGACTTCGGCGTGGGGAGTTCACCTCGCGATTGAAAAACCGCGGTTTCCGGCTGCGCTTTGTAGGGTGAACGGCTACTGCACCTCAGTTTCAGCTTGAATGCTGCGATACCTTATTAAGGTATCGACGGCGATGTGCACAGGGAGAACGGTATCAGGGAGAGAGGCGTCATTTACCCTCGATTGCGCGCGCGCCCATTGAATCTTCGATGGAGCATCGGGGCGCGCCTCGGTATTGCATTCGCTGCGGTCGCCGGTCTTGCGGTTGCCGCGAACCTGCTGGTACAGCACGAAATTTCGGTCATACGTACGACGCGGGTGGTGCGGATTGCAGTGCCTACACCGACGCCTGCGGTCTTTGCATCTCGCTCGGCCGCGCTACTTCTCCCTGAGTTGGGCGCGGGTAGCCCTGAAGCACTGATCGCCGCGATCGAGCTTTATGAGCGCGCGGTACGCCGCCGCCTGGACATTCACAATGACGATAGCGACTCGCAGATGGCGGCCGCCGTCAAGGATTTCGAGCGGGAATCGCAGTCATTTATTTCACAGCTTGGCGGCGTCTCGCCGGGCCACCGGCTGGAGAGCCTTCGCGCGCGTCTTGTCGAGTACCGCTCGCGTGGCGATGAGCTCGTACAGACGGCGGACGATCGGCAGAATGTACTCAAGGAATTCTGGGATCGTTTCGAAGCGCTGGACAGCCGCACGAAGGCTGCGCTTGCCCGGTCATGGAAGCTTTTCGGCCATGTCATTGCGCGCAAGTCCCTGGTTGATCTGAACTCCAGTTTGGATGAGATCCGCCGTGGCTTCGCGAGCGTGCCGACGACGGGCGCCTATGATAGCGGTGCGCTGGACTCGGTGACCGCGAGCGAGTCGGCCGTCATTGCCGGCCTGCAGACGAACGAACCGGCGTTGCGGCGCTCTCAGGGCGAACAGTGGTTGGCGCAAACGCGTGCCGATGCGATGCAGATGACGGCACTGCAGGAGTCTTTGATTCGAATCGACACTCGGCGCCGCGCCTCGCTCGCGAGTTTTGCGCAGGAATCGCTGAGTCTAATGGCGCTGACCGGGGCTATGAGGCCTCCTTCGATGGCGCGCGGCGGTGCCGCCAAGACTGCCTCCCAACAGGGTCCGCTCGCCGGGCCTCCCGAGTCAGTCACCGAAACCACCTCGACCTCTGCTGGCGAGCCTGAACATGCGGCGCCGATCTTCTGGGTCAGTGCGGGCGTATTGGCGCTGCTGTTGTGGACATCGATTCGTACTGTCATGAGTGTGGTGGGACCTGTGCGCCGAATGAGGGACGCGACGCGACGGCTCGCCGACGGCGATGCCGGCGTGCAGGTGGCCCGCGGCGGTATCCGGGAGCTGGATGACCTCGCGGTTTCATTCAACGAAATGGCCGAACAGATCGCCGACGCCCAAGCTGTGGCGCGCAACAATCAGGAGCAGCTGGAGGCGAAGGTGGACCTGCGCACGCGCGAGCTGCAGCATCTGGCGGAACATGATCCGCTGACCCAGTTGCCGAACCGGCGCCAGCTATTCACGCACCTGAAGACCGCCATTGCGCGGGCCCAGATGAGCGGATCATACGTCGGTGTGTTCTTCCTCGACCTCGACAACTTCAAGAACATCAACGATAGCATGGGCCATGCTTTCGGTGACCGCGTGCTCGGCGCGATCGCCGAACGTCTGATCGCGAAGGCGGGGACGGCAGGGTTCGCGGCGCGCCTCGGCGGCGACGAATTCACCATGGTGTGCGACGGTGCACTGAGCGTGGAAGAGATCACTACGATTGGATGGGACCTGGTGCACGCCTTTCAGCAACCGGTTGCAGTCGATGGCCGGGATCTCAAGATCAGCATCAGCGTTGGCGCGAGCTTGTATCCGGATCATGGAAGCGATGCCGAGGCGTTACTGCGCGCCGCGGATGCCGCGCTGTTTCGTGCCAAGGATCTCGGCCGTAGCCAACTTGCCCTGTTTAGTCCGGCGCTGCTGGAAGCGGCTTCGGCCAAGTTCAGCACCGAGCAAGGCCTGCGGCACGCGTTGGAGCGCGGTGAATTCGAATTGGTATTTCAACCGCAAATCGACGCCACCACGCTGACCACGAACCTCGTCGAGGCATTGCTGCGCTGGCGCCTTCCCGATGGGCGCCTGGCATCGCCCAGCGAGTTCTTGACGATCGCCGAGGAGTCCGGATTGATCATGGAAATCAGCGACTGGGTGCTGCGCACGTCGATCGAAACGGCCGCGCGCTGGCACCATGGTGCCTGGCCGCAGGCCCGCGTCGCGATCAACCTCTCCTCGCGCCAGCTGCTCGACGGGCGCTTCGTCACGCACGTCCTGGACTTGCTGCGCGAGCATCGCTTGCCGGCGCCGAGCATCGAGATTGAACTCACTGAAAATGTGCTTCAAACCGGCGCAGCCACGATTGACGTGCTGCGTCAATTGCGAGACAAAGGCATTGCCATCGCGCTCGATGATTTTGGCACCGGATACTCCTCGCTCGCCTCGCTCGAGCAGCTGCCTCTGACGCGCGTGAAGCTCGACCGTACGCTGATTGCCAGCATCCATACCAGCGCACGCTCGGCGGCGATTGCCCGCGCCATTGTCGGGCTCTGCCACGACATCGGCCTGGAAGTCACGGCGGAGGGTATCGAGGCCCCGGAGCAGCTGGCTTTGCTGACTGAGCTGACACCGATTTACCTCCAGGGATATCTGCTCGCACGGCCGGTATCCGCAGAAAAGCTCTTGCCGGTCGTGGCCTCGCTGTCTAATCATATGGCGTCGCTCCTTCTCGCGGGGTCGAATGCCGCGACCACCACTCGGGATGAATCTGCCAACGAGTTTACGGCGCGGCGAAGGGTCCGGCAGAGCCAAGGCAAGGAATCCGGCGCGCTGTAACTTGACCGCGCCCTCGGCCACTCTTTCACGGCGGACCCACGCGTCAAGGTCGACGTCGGCAGGTCAAGATCTCAAAGCGCTGCATCAATTAGGTGCGCGGCTGGGATTTTATGCACGAGAGCGGGTCAAGGTGTCAATTGCCTGCGGGTTCGCTGGTGAGGGATCCGGTAACAAGATTACCTGAGTGCCACGTCAACGGGGCACCGGTAGCTGCTTTGCGAACAGGCACCGCACATGTAAACATTCTCTATGCACATGCAAATATTTTCTATGACGCAGACGCCGGATCGAGGCTCGAAGATGCAATTATTAGAGGTTGCGGATGAGCGGCGACGTCACGCCTTGCGAACTCGAAAGAAACAATGTGAGATCCGGAAAATGCCACACAAACTCTCGATTGGGCTGTCCTTTGCGGTTCTGACGCTCGGTCTGGTGAGCGCGTACGGCCAGCAGCCGGCGAGTTCGCCGACAAAGCACTCCCCCTATGATCCGCGCAATTTCGACGGCGTCTGGCACCTCGCCGAGGGCGGGAAGTTCGGGCCGGTGGCGCAGAAGGAGGGGGTGAAATACGTGGTGTTTCCGTTTACGCCGGAATACCAGGCCATATACGACAAACGTCTGGCCGATGCCGCAGCCGGCAATCCCTACCAGACTGCGGGAACCACCTGTCTGCCCTCCGGCGCCATCCGCCTGCTGACGGGCGGCGGACCGCCCCTGGAAATTTTCCACACGCCGAAGAAGATCGCCATCCTGAAGGAGAACGGTGGATGGTCGCGTATCTACCTCAACCGCGGCCATCTGCCGGCCGATGAGCTGTACCCGATGTTCTACGGCGACTCGATCGGTCATTGGGAGGGCAATACACTGGTCGTGGATACGATCAGCCTCGGCGGTGCGAACAATATCGACGGTACGGCGCCGCACAGCGACGCTGCGCATCTGGTGCAGCGGATTAGCCGCCCCACGTTTGATACGCTGCGCGTGGAAGCCACGCTGGAGGACCCGAAGGCGCTGCAGCACGCGGTGACGGCAACCGCAATCCTGAAGGCGCTGCCGGATGAGGACTTCGCCGAAAGCTTCTGCAGCAACGAACGCAATATCCGTGATAACAATGGAAAACAAACCGTGAAGTTCGACAAATGACCCACCGCTCGACAACCGCCGGCATTCCGATACGCACAGAATCTTCGATACTGCTTCTTGCAGTCGCGATTGCCGTCGCAGCACTTGCCGTTCCACCCGCCGCTCTGGCGCATCATTCCTTTGCGATGTTCGATGCCAACCAGACCTTGAGTACGACCGCCACGGTAAAGGAATTTCAATGGGGTAGTCCGCACACCTGGCTTGAACTGGTCGTTATGAACCCGGACAAGACCGGGAAGCCCTTGAGCCTCGAGTTGACCACGATCAGCAGCCTGCTGCGAAACGGATGGAAACCGGGAACGCTGAAGCCTGGCGACAGAGTAACAGTCACCTATCATCCAATGCGCGATGGCACGGCGGCGGGACAGCTGGTGCAAGCGGTGACCGAAGACGGACGGACCCTGAAGGGGCAGTAGCCGCTCTGCAGATCCTGATATTGCGGGATCGACAGGAGAGTTTGAATTCAGATGACATCTTCAGTGCAAGCATTCAGTGAGTGGCTAGCCGCGACTCCGCTCAGTATGCAGATCAAGACTGTCGACTGGATCATTCCCACAGTGCAGACGATTCACATCTTATCCATCTCAATCGTGATGTCGGCGGCGGCGATGGTGGACCTTCGGGTCCTCGGAGTGTTGTCGCGCGGGCAGTCCCTTGCCGCCGTCGCGTACCGCTTCGTGCCGTGGATCTGGTGGACGCTGATCGTGTTGTTCCTGTCGGGCAGCACGTTGATCATTGGCGAACCCGGACGATCATTACGCAACCCCGCTTTCATCTTGAAGATGTCAATGCTCACCGCAACCCTGGTCCTGACGTTGCTTTTTCAGCGAGGGTTGCGGCACAACGACCGGTTCTGGGAAGACTCCCCCGGCCGTCGCATCGGTGGCCGGCTGATCGCCGCGCTCTCGCTGCTCTTCTGGGTCGGGATCGTATTCGCCGGTCGATGGATCGCGTACATCGACGTCCATTCGACCTGAAGCCATGGATATTGCCCAAGTCTTCGTCTGGCTGCACGATACAACATTCGCCACTGCCATACGCGAAAGCGGCGTGCTGTTTCCGTGGATCGAGAGCGTGCATGTTCTCGCGGTGACGTTCGTGGTCGGATCGATTTCAATTGTCGACCTCAGGTTGCTGGGTGTCGCTTCCGCGAACCGCAGTATTGTCTCCGTATCGGCGGACGTACTGCCGTTCACCTGGACGGCCTTCGTATTCGCTGTCCTGACGGGTAGCGCCTTGTTCACGTCGCACGCTGTCGGCTACGCGCAGAATTTTCAATTCCGAGCCAAGTTGCTGTTGCTCGTCCTGGCGGGCGTCAACATGCTGGCCTTCCATTTGATCATGGGACGCGGCTTGGGTCGCTGGAGCGAATCCGGAGCGGCACCCTGGCAGGGAAAGGTCGCCGGCCTGATATCTCTCTTGCTGTGGATCGGAATTGTTGCGTTGGGCCGCTGGATCGGCTTCGAAAGCGTTCGTTAACGGAGATGCAATTGACGGAGAGCATACCGCTGATCGCCCCGACGAGCGGCGGACTCGGGGCCGAGATCCGCGGCGTCGATCTGCGCCGGTTGAACGAGGACGCATTCAGCGTCATCCGTCGCGCGTGGCTCGACAACTTGGTACTGCTGTTTCGCGACCAAGATCTTACCGATGCCGACCTGATCGCCTTCAGTCGCCGATTCGGCGAACTCGACCTCGCGCCCATACAAGAAACCGGGCGCCGATTCGTCGAGGGTATACCCGAAATTTACATCGTCTCCAACGTTCTGAAGGACGGCGAGCCGATCGGTAGCCTCGGGAGTGGCGAGGCGGTTTGGCACACTGACATGTCCTACGTGGCCGAGCCGCCCATGGCGAGCATGCTCTACGCGCTCGAAGTACCGCCGACGGGCGGCAACACTGAGTTCGTCAATATGTATTCGGTCTATGAGGCGTTGCCTGCCGAGCTGCAACGGCGCATCGCGGGGTTGAAGGTCAAACACGACGGCACCTATAACAGCGGCGGATATGTTCGGCAGGGGGTCACGCCGATGGACGATCCGCGCGAATCACCCGGCGCCTTGCATCCCCTGGTGTGCACCCACCCGGAGACTCGGCGGCGAGTGCTCTATCTGGGACGCCGTCGCAATGCCTATATCGAGGGCTTAGACTTGCCGAAATCCGACGCGCTGCTCGATGAGCTATGGTCCTATACCGACCGTCCGGAGTTCGTCTGGCACACTGTTTGGAGAGTCGGCGATCTCGTTCTTTGGGACAATCGCTGCACCATGCATCGTCGTGATCCGTTCGATTCGGCTGCAAGGCGCATCATGCACCGAACCCAGATAAAGGGACAAACGCGGCCCTCGTCGTGAGCATGACTAACATGCTGTCAGTCCGGCGTGACAGCCGACCCGTGTTTGGTACTAGCCTGTCGAGCCAGGTGCTAACCGTGGTCTGCCTGATGTACCTGGTGATGTATATCGATCGGGTGAACATCGCGACGGTGGCACCGCCCATGAGCGCCGATCTTGGACTCAACAATACGGAATTCGGATTGGCGATCTCGGCATTTGCCTACCCGTATGCACTATTTCAACTTATCGGCGGGTGGGTCAGCGATCGTCTAGGTCCGCGCCGCACGCTGATGATGTCGGGGCTCGTGGTTTGCCTCTCGACGATCTGCACCGGGCTGGTCGGCGGATTGGGTTCGCTGGTTGCGGCGCGAGTGGTACTGGGTTTCGGCGAGGGCTCCGCCTTTCCTACCGCGACCCGCGCATTGTCGGTTTGGGTGCCGCGCGCGCGTTGGGGATTCGCACAGGGCATTGTGCATTCGGCCGCACGGCTTGGAAACGCTCTGACGCCGGCGCTCATCGCGGGATTGACGGCCTTTACTTCTTGGCGGGGCTCGTTCGTGGCGCTCGGTCTCTTGGGCCTGGTTTGGGTCGCTCTTTGGTGGGGGATCTTTCGCGACGATCCGCGCGAGCATAAGAGCATCACGGCCGAAGAACTGGCACGACTGCCGCCGGCCGCGGCGCGCGATGCCAACGGCAATGCGCCTTCGGTCCCCTGGTTTAAACTGGCGCGGCGCATGCTGCCGGTGACGGCCGTCGATTTCTGCTACGGCTGGACGCTCTGGGTTTTTCTGACTTGGCTTCCGTCTTTCTTCTTCAAGAGCTTTCACCTCGATCTGAAGCACTCTGCCTTGTTCTCGTCCGGCGTGCTGTTGGGCGGGATGATCGGCGACACTATCGGCGGCATGATCAGCGACTGGTTGTACCGGCGGACCGGCAGCCTGCAAGTGGCGCGCCGCAATCTCATTGTCGTCGGTATGCTGGGCGCCTTGTGCTTTCTGATTCCGGTGGTGCTGACGCACGATTTGACCACCGTCGCCCTTTGCCTGTCGGCGGCGTGTTTCTTCTCCGAATTGGTGGTTGCACCGATCTGGTCGGTGCCGATGGATATCGCGCCGCATTACGCCGGATCGGCCAGCGGCATGATGAATTTCGGCTTTGGGATCGCCGGGATCACGTCGCCCGTGGTCTTCGGCGGCTTGCTCGATCTGACCGGCAGTTGGGCCATACCGTTCTATGGATCGATTGGGCTGTTGTTATTGGGCGCCGGTCTCGCGTTCTTTATGCGTCCCGACCGGCCGTTCGTGGAGAGTTCGTAAGAAAATTCAGGGCCGATCCACGCCTGCCCTGTGAGGCCCGTGAGGGGTCGAGCTTCGCGCGCAACGATCCGCGGACCTCAAGGCCACGTGACCGCCTCAGCGCCGCGCCGAAGGACTACACCGATGGGACGGCCCTTATAAGACTGTAGTGCGTCAGGCAGAGTAGCGGCCGCCCAACACGGCGGCAATCGCTCTCGGGCAGGACGGGAAGTAGGCGTGAAAATAAGATGCCGTCAGCGACCCGACGCGGTAGATCGCTTCTCCGGCCGTGTTTTTGGGGTGCGTGAGCGTGCGTTGCACCGCGGACAACGGTGTCTTCAGCGTGGAGTAGTGAAATGTGTGGCCGCGCAAGACGCCGCTGCCGGTATCCCACGCCTGCAGGCCGAGGCCGGCGAGGCGGGGTTGCATGCGCGTCGAACCGGGCAGAACGCCGGCCATCGGCCAGGATCGGCCCTCGAGATCGAGCAGCGCATCGGTCAACGCCATCATGCCGCCGCACTCTGCAATGATCGGCAGGTTACGTCCATGGGCGTCGCGAATCGATGATTGAAATCGCCGCGCCCGACTCAACGCTGCGCCGTACAGCTCCGGATAACCCCCGGGCAGAATAACGGCATCTGCCGCTTCGGGCACGACCTCATCCGCGAGTGGCGAGAACCAGGCGATGGCGGCGCCGAGCATTTGCAGACAGTGAATATTGGCGGGGTAGATGAAGGCAAAGGCTGCGTCGCGGGCAATGGCGACCACCTTGCCACGGAGCGGTCGCAGTGGAGAGTCCGCGTCATGCGGTGCGGCGTTGGACGCTGCGAGCGGGGCAATATCGTTCCAAGCGCACTCGTTGAGCTCAAGTTTGTCTGCAAGTTCGTCGAGTCGACGCTCCATATCCATGATCTCCGAGGGCAGCACCAGCCCAAGATGCCGTTCCGGGAGGCTTGTCTGGCACGTCGGCATGGAACCCAAGAGCGGAATATCACGCAAGGCGGCTACGACCAATTCTCCATGACGGTGACTCGCGACCCGATTCGCCATGATCCCGACCAATTTGGTAGGTCCGAAGTCCCGTAAGCCCATGGCAATGGCGCCGACGGTTTGGGCCATGGCGCTGACATCGAGTACGGCGACCACCGGCATGCCGAGCACCCGCGCCAGGTCAGCTGCCGCCGGCTCGCCGTCGTACAGCCCCATCGCACCTTCGATGAGTATGATATCGGCCTCGGTTGCAGCCTCAGCCAGCAGCGCACGGCACGAGTCCTCGCCCACCATCCAAAGATCGAGTACCTGCACGGGTGATCCGCACGCCTGCTCGAGCAATAGCGGATCGATGAAATCCGCGCCGACTTTGAAGACTTTGACGCGCCGTCCGGAACGCTTGAATCGGCGCGCAAGGGCGGCCGTGATGGTCGTCTTGCCCTGTCCGGAGGCGATGGCTGAAATGAGGATCGCCCGAGTAGTCATCGCCATGATGCCAGCATGAGAATGGTCGTGGCGGTCACGACTAAGGAAATCCAAGCGGCGCGCTGACAGATGCCAAGCCCTCTCCAAAAGTGCAACGGCGACGGAGCCGGGGCGGAGGAGTTCAAGACGTAGACTCCGGGCTTGCCGAGTCGCACCTCCAAGGCGAGTGCCAACATTCCCATCGGCCAACCGCCGTTCGGGGAAGGTGTGATCCGAGCGATATCGCTAAGCCGCGCGGGCGAGTGCCATGCCGCCACCGCGAGCAGTGCCGCAGTGAGACGCGCCGGGATATAAGACAATACATCGTCCGCGCGCGCGGTCCATTTGCCCGCCCATTCCCAGCGCCCGCGATAGCCCCACATGGCATCGGCCGTATTGGCGAATCGATACAGCGCGGCGCCGGGGAGTCCTGCAACGCCGAACCAAAAGAGCGGCGCCACCAGCGAATCATTGAGGTTTTCGGCGAGGCTCTCCAGTGCACTCTCGCGCACCTCCGCCACACTCAAGTGGGCGGTATCGCGGCTGACTAGACGCGACAGCTGCGCGCGCCCCGATTCCAATCCGAATTCGAGGGCACGCTCGACGTTTGCGACCTCATCGTGCAACATCCGCCACGCCAGCAGCGGCTTGAGTAACACGCCCACCACCACCGCCTGGATGAGAATGCCTGCCACTGACTCACTCGAACTCAGACGACGAATAGCGGCGGTGGCGGCCCAGGCGGTGGCGGCGGTGACGGCAGCGCCGAGAATCCAGAGGCCGGCCCCCCGCATGTAGGCGGCCGCCGGTCCCGCGTATTCCCAGGGGGCCCCCATGGACGAGAGGGCCTTGCCGATCCACACTACGGGATGCAGGCGGGCGGGCGGCTCGCCCAAGAAATGATCGACGAGAAACGCGACCAGGATGGCACCGACCGACGCCATCGCCGCTGGCGCGACCAGGGTGTCAATGTTCAATGCCGTGCTGCGCCGGAACGCCGGCCTTAAAAGCATGTTTGATCATCGTCATCTCGGTCACCGTATCCGCAATCTCGATCAGTTCGGCGGGACAGCGTCGGCCGGTGATGACGACGTGGACGTGATCGGGGCGGCCGTTCAGGGCGTCGACGACTCGCGCCACTTCAATCCAGCCATACCGCAAGGGATAGGTGAGCTCATCCAGCACAACCAGAAAGTACTCCCCGCCGGCGATCGCCGCGGCCGCTTTGGCCCAGCCTTCCCGAGCCAATTCCGCCGACCGCTCGAGATCCTTGCTCTTCCAGCTGAACCCGTCTCCTAAACCTTCCAACTGGATGCCGAGCAGCTCGAGGGCTCGATGTTCACCAAAACGAGCGACGCCCACCTTCATGAACTGAAAAAAACGCAGCGGTTTGCCGCGGCCGTGGGCGCGCACGGCAAGGCCAATGGCGGCCGTCGTCTTTCCCTTGCCATCCCCTGTGTTGATGATCAACAACCCACGACGTTCTCCGGTCGGCTTCTCATACGGCTTTTTCCGATGCGGAGTTTCAATCATGGACGGTCTTCCCGAGTTGGGGTTGCCAGACATAGGCATCATCGAGACGGGCGATTGTGACTTTCCGCTCGAATGCCGTTGACAGCCAGTCGCCCTCCAGTGCCTCGCGCACACTGCCGTGCCCGACGATCGCCCGGCGTCCCATCACAATGAGCCGATCGGCCAGGAGGGCCAGCGACAAATCATGGATCGCGCTCAACACGGTCACGGCGCAGCCCCGAGTCTGTTCGCGCAGAATCTGCCCCACATCCTCCTGATGCGGCGGATCCAAATGCGTCGTCGGCTCATCGAGCAGCAGAATGGACGCCTCGACGGCCAGCACTCGCGCGAGGTTGACCCGTTGCCGCTCGCCGCCCGACAAGGTCGATAGACGTCGCGCTCGCCACGACGCGGACCCGGTTGCCTGCATGGCGCGAGAGATGGCGGCCTCATCCGCCGCCTGCTGCGACCCCAACCATCCGGTGTGTGCGAAGCGTCCGAGGGCAACACACTGTGCGGCGGACAGATCCGAGGGCGCCGATGTCTGCGCCAACCACGCGAGGCTGCGCGCGCGCTCGCGGCGCGAGCACGACTGGAGTGGGCGGCCGTGCAAGAATACTTGACCATGATCCGCAGCAATGAGCCCGGCCAGCGCTCTCAAGAGCGTTGATTTACCGCATCCATTGGGACCCACGATGGAAGTCCATGCGCCAGGTTGAATTTCCAACGATACCCCGCCCAAGACAAGCCGGCTGCCGTAGCTGACAGACAAATCGACGCAGCTGATCGCCAGGGCAGCGTGCTGCGCCGGCGCGTGACCGTCAGGCATTGCGAGCCCTCCGCCAGAGCAGCAGCACGAGATACGAGCCCCCGAGGCAGGCCGTGACGACACCCACCGGAAGTTCGGCGGGCCGGATGACCCATCGACTGACCAGATCAGCCGCTTGCAACAGTGTCCCGCCGCACAGGGGCGCCGCGACCAGCATCTGGCGTTGACTGACGCGCAGCGATTCACGCACCAGGTGGGGGGCCACGAGTCCGACAAACCCGATGATTCCGACTTGCGCGACGGTGGTGGCGGTAGCGAGCGAGAGGAGGGTGAGCAGCGCGAGCCGCAGTGCCGGCAAGGAAATTCCGAGGGATTGTGCCGTCTCCTCGCCCAAGGTGAGCGCGTCCAGTCCTCGCGAAAGCAGCACGGTCGGCACGGCGCAGATGACGAAGATCACCATTAATAGGGTGACTGAGCGCCAACTGATGAATCCCGTGCTGCCGAGCAAGAAGGCCTGCATGGCGCGCCAAGTTTCCGGCGAGCTGAGCAACAACAGCGATGTGATGGCGCTCAACAGAAACGCGACGACGATGCCGGCGAGCAGCAGACTGGCTGTTTGCAACACGCCACGCGACAATGCCAGAGTGAGCGCGATGGCAACGCAGGCGCCCACGAAGGCGCAGCCGGTAACACCCAATTCGCCCGTCCACGCAAGGCCGCTGAGGGAGGCATCTGCTGCCAGCAGGCCCAGCGTCACTCCAAGTGCCGCACCCGACGCGCTGCCAAGAAGGTAGGGCTCCGCCAGGGGATTGCGAAACAGACCTTGCGCGATCGCGCCGCCAAGACCGAGGAGGGCACCGGCAAACCACGCACCGATGGCGCGCGGCAGGCGGATGTGCCATAGGACAATATTCGACGATGCGTCCGGCGACATCAGCCACTTTAGGGAGGTGCGAATGCTCGAGGTGCCGACGCTCAAGCTCACCGCCGTCAACAACACCGTGACGGCGGCCCATGCCATCAACCAGAGCGCGTATCTGGGCAATGCGGCTTCGTCAGTCCGCAAGTGCAACTCGTTGGAGGCAATGGGACTTGCGGCATTCATGGTGCCACCCGTTCAAGGCAGTCGGCCATGGCCTCTAGACCCTCGGCGACTCGCGGACCCGCGCGCACAATCGTGTCGCGCACCTGGGGTGCAAAGGAGCAGATCCTTTTCTCTCTGACCGCTCGGACTTGATCCCAGCCGGGGCGATGGTCGAGATTCGACGCCTCCTGGGGCGACACAAAAATGACGTCGGGGTTGTGGCGCACCACATACTCCGGATTGAGCTTGGGAAAGGGCCCAAGGTCCTGCGTCAAGATATTGCGCGCGCCCAAACGTGCCAGCAGCTCACCAATGAAGGACTCAGGCCCCGCGCCATAGGGACCGCTATCCACTTCGTAGTAGACGAGCGGCGTGCGGCCTCGAAGGCTCCGTTTCGCGCTCTCTGCCGCCGCGGCGACCGAGTTCTCGATATCGCGGTTCAGCGCGATGGCATGATCTCCGACTGCCAGCAATTCGCCGATCGCCGACACGGTCCGGGAGATGTCCGCGTAGGTATGGGTCTCCACCACGAAAGTGGGCACACCAAGTTCCCGCAGTCGGTCCGTGACTCGGGGCGCATGGGCCAGGATGACGACATCGGGCTTTAAACTGACGATCAGTTCGATTTGGGCGTCATCGAGTCCGCCCGTTTTGGGCAGTGCCTGAACGCTCTCCGGCCAGTTGGAATACCGATCCGTGGCAATGAGCCGTGCGCATTCATGGAGCGCACACACGGTTTCGGTCAGCGACGGCAGTAATGTAATGACGCGGTGGGGTGGATGTTCCAGGCGCAACTCATGTTGCGCGGCGTCCCGCAGCACGATCGGGCCGTCGGCAAGCACCATCGGAGCCGCGGCTAGGCTCGACATACCGAGTCCCAGTGCCAGCAGGAGCAGGCGGTGACTCATTGGGCATCCCGCCAGATGGGCGACGAGCTCGCCTCCGCGCCTTTGATGGTCAGGGGCAGTCCCGCCACCATGAGCACCACCGCATCGCAGGCTGCCGCCAGCCGCTGATGCAGTACGCCCGCGGCATCGCCAAACCGACGCGCCAATCCGTCGATTGGCATGATGCCGAAGCCCACCTCGTTGCCGACGAATACCTGTTGGCCGGGCAAGGTCGGGAAGACGCTCATGAGCGCCTCCACCTCCCGGTCGAGCATCGCAGGATCGGCATGACAGAGCAGATTGGTGAGCCACAATGTCAAACAGTCAACCACGACGACGGTGCCGGGTGCCGCGGCCATGCCTAAGGCGGCCGCCAGCAGAAGCGGCTCTTCGATGACCGTCCAACTCGCCGCTCGCCGCTTGACGTGCGCCGCGATGCGCGCCGCCATCTCCTCGTCGCCCGCGGTGCCGGTGGCAATCAGGGTGGGGTATTCTGTGTTCTTGAGGGCCAATGCTTCGGCAAATCGACTCTTGCCCGAACGTACGCCGCCAAGAATGAGAGTCTTCACGATTCACTCGCGGAATTTGCGTCGTCGATGTAATGCACCGAGCCGAACTCAATCGACGAACGCCCGAAGTCGCGCAGGGGTAATCGCCCGGCGAGCGCCAAGGCAACACGAATGACGCCGGCGTGGGTCACCGCAATCACGGCGTCGGCGTGAGCGCTCGAGACCCGGTCTCGCCATCGCTGCCAGCGTGCGGCAAGAGTGCTGGCATTTTCCCCACCCCCGGGGCGGTACATCCAAATATCCCGGGACCAGTTGTCGAGCTGCTCTCGCGGCACCTCGTCCCAAGACCGGCCTTGCCAGGAACCGAAGTGCAGTTCCAGCAGTTCCTCGGCGACCACGGCGGTGCGAGGCGCGGCGATTGCGTTCGCGAGTTGCGCGCAACGCAACAGTGGGCTGGTATAAATCGGCGCCTGGTGCAAAACGGCGGCCGGGATGCGTTGTCGTACCGTTGCCAGCGCAGCTTCCACCAGGGCCGCATCGACCGCAACATCGAGCCGCCCGTAACACCGTCCGTCGACGTCATTCGGCTGGGGGTGACGAATGAGGTACAGCCGCATGGCGAGCCCGGCAACCGGTTAACGACCGAGGTTGGCCGGCATCAGCGCGGCGAGTGCAACCAGAACAAATATCAGCTCCGTGAGCTGCTGAACCGCGCCCAGACAATCGCCCGTGTAACCGCCGATGCGTTTCTTGAAATAGGCCGCGGCGAGTCCGGCCGTGATGGCGGCCGCCACCGCGGCCTTGGTGCACGCAAGGAGAATGGCGTGGTCTGCGGGCGGAGCTCGCAATAGCAACGCAGGCACCAGGGCAACCGCACCGATCAGACCGCTGAATAGCCAATCGAGTCCGGAGACACCGCCGCCTACGGGTTTGGACTTCGCATTTTCATCGCTTCGAACGTACGGAAGACCCCAGATCAATCCGACGGCACACCAGCGGCTGACCATGTGGGCCGCGATCACGACCATGGGAAACGCCAGGGAAGGCAATGCCACCAGCGTCGCCCACTTGAGTGCAAGCAGCATCGCAATGCCGATAGCGCCGTACGCGCCGATGCGTGAGTCCTTCATGATCGCGAGCACGCGCTCAGGGTTAGTGCCGCCGCCGAAGCCGTCGCAGGCATCGGCAAACCCATCCTCGTGAAAGGCTCCGGTCAGGAGCAAGGAGACAGCCAACATGAGGCCGACGGCCACCGTCGTCGCAAACCAGTGAGCCGCGAGCCACCATGTTCCCACGTTGAGGACACCGACGAGCACGCCGACGAGCGGGAAATAGCGTGCCGATGGCGCCAACCACGAGGATCGAAAGCCACGCAGCGCTGGGGTGGGCAGTCGCGTCAGGAATTGCGTAGCAGCCAGAAATAGCGACAGCTGCCGGGCGATGGCCATGTTCAACTCTCCTTGCCGCTCACACCGGCTCCGTCAAAGGTGGCCATGTCCGTGAACAGTGCGATGGCGGCGCGAACGGCGGACAGCGCGAGCGCGCCACCGGTACCCTCGCCGAGACGCATGCCGACATCGAGCAATGGCGAGACCTGCATATGCGCCAACAGAGCCCGGTGCGCATGTTCGGCGGAACAATGTCCAAAGATGCAGTAGTCGAGAACCGAGGGCGCGATTCGTGCTGCGAGCGCGGCCGCCACGGTGACCGTGAATCCGTCCACCACGACGACCATGCGATGCGCCGCGGCCGCAAGCATGGCGCCCGTCAGCATGGCGATCTCGTAGCCGCCGAATTCGGTGAGAAGTTCGACGGGATCTCGCGGCGGCGCCCGGCGCGCGACGGCCGCCTCGAGCGTCGCTCGCTTTCGAGCGAGTCCAGGGTCATCGAGCCCCGTGCCGCGACCCACGCAGTCCGCGAGCGGGTAACCGGTCAATCCATGCATCAAGAGCGCCGACGCGGCGGTATTGCCAATGCCCATCTCGCCGAAGATGACCGTGTTCGCGAGCGGTACCGCCACCTGCTCGAGCGCGTCTCGCCCGCGATTCAGGGCCTGGCGGCATTCATCGGGTGTCATGGCCGCACGCTCGACGAAATCCCGGGTGCTGCGCCTGATCTTGGCGTCGATCAGGCGTGGATGAGTGCCGCAATCCGCATCGACTCCGGCATCCACGATCCATAGCTCCAAGGCCTGCAACTTGGCAAGCACGTTGATGGCTGCCCCACCGGCGAGGAAATTCTTGACCATTTGCTCCGTGACCGCCCGTGGATACGCGCTCACGCCGCGATCCGCGACGCCGTGATCGGCCGCAAACACCATGGCGATCGGGTTCGAAATAGCGGGCGTGAGCGTTCCTTGGATCGCGCAAACTTGAGCGGCCAACGGCTCGAGTTGGCCCAGGGCGCCTTGCGGCTTGGTCAAGGTATCGAGACGGCGATTCGCCGCTTGGCGGGCAAGTTCGTCGATGGGTGGAATATTCGAGAATCCCCAGCCGCTATCCGGCGAGGTGCCAATTACCATGGGGCCAGCCACCGCCCAGCTCACGCGCGCATCGACCATAGATCCGCTTGCACCCACCGTGCATTGATCAATCCACCACGAGCGAAGGTCACGAGGGAGAAGGTGCTGAAGCGGTTGCGCCACTACGCCTAAGCCGATTCACACCGCTGCTGCCCGCCGCAACACGTGCCACCACGCTGCAGGTCGGTATACGGGCTCGTGAGTGGGCCATCCCGGCCAAGTCGCCTTCCCACGCTTGAAGCGCAGTGGCACACAGACTTGGCTTATCTCACCTACCGTTGCGGGGGCAGCGCCGGAATTAACCTGGTCACAGGTTTCACCGGCTTCCCGTTTCACCCCTTGACCGTGCCGGCCAAAGGACTCCTGAACGTGCAATCAGTCTGCCCCCGAATCGATTGTGGGTCAAATTGTGCAATCATCACATTGTGGCGCGGCCTTCCCGATACCTCTAGCGAGCGAGACTTCCGATGAGCGATTTCACGCAACAGGAAATAGACATCGTCTACCGCGTGATCGCGGCCCGGCGCGACATGCGGCATTTTCGCCCCGATCCCTTGGATGAGGCATTGGTTGAACGGCTCCTCGGGGCCGCGCATAAGGCGCCCAGTGTCGGGTTGATGCAGCCGTGGCGGTTCGTTCGTGTGCGCGACCGCGCGCTGCGCTCGCAGATTCACGCATTGGTGGACGCAGAGCGGCGAGAAACGGCACGCGCACTCGGAGAGCGCGAGGACGAGTTCATGCGTCTCAAAGTCGAGGGGATTTTGGAGTGCGGGGAACTGCTCGTGGCCGCGCTGATGGCCGGTCGTGAAGTCCATGTCTTCGGCCGACGAACGATGCCGGACATGGATTTGGCGTCGGTTGCCTGCGCCATCCAAAACCTGTGGTTGGCTTCCCGCGCGGAAAATATCGGAATGGGCTGGGTATCGCTGTTTGACCCCGACGCGCTGCGCGAGCTGCTGCGAATGCCCGAGGGCAGTCGACCGGTCGCGGTGCTCTGCCTCGGTCGTGTTTCTGCATTCTACGAGCGACCCATGCTGGAGGAGACCCACTGGGCCCAGGGCTGCGACTGGAAGACCCTGGTGACGACGGATTACTGGGTGCCCTCAGTGAACGACGGTTAGTCGCATCTTTCATTCGGCAGACTGGGTTCCAACGTCGCAGGCGGCACACGGGCGATGAGTCCGCGCTTGAGCGCCTCGGGACGACCGGCCCACGGCAACAAGCCATTCTCAGAGCGGGCGAATAAGCGTGCTCCGCTCGCCAGCGTCTCGCCATCTTGACTTGCGACCAGCCCGCCAAACACATAGGTCCAGGCGCCACGACGCTGCAGAGCGGCGCTCAGCCCTCGCGAGCAATTCGCCAAGCACTCGACGCGCCGGACGCAGATGCCCGGATCCGACGCAATCGCAGCGGCCGCAGCCGCTGCGAGCGCTGCGCCCGCGCGCGGAGCCTCGATCGAGTCGCTGGGATCTCGGCACGTCACGCAGACCCATATGGTGGTGTGAATGTCGCGGGTTTCATCGCTCATCTGAAATCCATTCCTCGAGACGGCAGGCGGATCGGCATCAATGACGCAGTAAGCCGGGTTGCTCGGTGCGCTGTCAATGAATGAAAACTCACGCCAGGCCGTTCGATTGACCGCAAACACGGATTCTGGCACCTTGCGCGCACACGACTAGTTCCCCACGTGGGGATTGAAAGGGAACTCGGGTTAAACGCCCGGGCTGCCCCCGCAACTGTAAGCGGTGTGCCCTGCATCGAAGACCACTGGATAGCCGATCCGGGAAGGTGATGCGATGGGACCTAAGCCGCGAGCCAGGAGACCTGCTCGTCGTGGTCGCCCATCGACCAGCCGGGGTGTGCTGAGCGAGCGGTTTCCCGAGTGGCGACGGAGTGGGACCGCGTCTGACGCAGTCCTGTGGATCGTCGTCAGTCAAGGGGAGCCCTCTTGTGATTTACCGTGCCTGGCTTGCCGCGTCCGCGGCTGTGCTCGTTGTTCCGTCAGTCAACTCAATTGCGCAATCGGTGTCTGCCGGCGCAGAATCGCCGCTCGAGGAAGTCGTGGTCGTCGCCAATCGAACGCCCGAACCGCTCTCCAAAATCGGCAACTCGGTCACAGTACTCGATGAGGCGGCCATCAAGGCAAGCCAAGAGCCGGTGGTAGCGGATTTGCTGGCGCAAACGCCGGGGCTTTCCGTTGCACGCAACGGCGGCGTGGGCGCAACTACGAATGTCTACATTCGCGGCGCCGAGAGCGATCAGACCGTCGTCATCATCGATGGCGTGCAGATCAACGATCCCTCGAATTTCGCGGGTGCATTCGATTTCGCCAATCTGCTGACCGGCGACATTGCCCGGATTGAGCTTCTCCGGGGTGCCCAGTCGACGCTGTACGGTAGCCAGGCGATCGGCGGCGTCATCAACATCATTTCAGCCGAGCCCACGGACCCCTTGGGCGGCGGCGTCAATGCGGAGGGCGGCTCACACAACACGGGCTACGTGAGCGGCAATGTGGGCGGCAAGAGCGACGCCCTGTTGTGGCGAGTCGCTGCCGATTACTACGACACCAGCGGCATCCCGGATTTTGATCAGGCGCTCGGCGGTAAGCGCTTGTGCGCCAGCCAGATCGGCGGCGGCTCCGGACAGCTTCGATATGACCTGACGCCGGACATGGAGATCGACGTGCGCGGCTACTACACGCAAGCCCGCACCGACTTCGACGGCTACGACACTCCGACGTTCACCTTTGGCGACGACAGCGAGTACGGCACCACTCGTCAATTCATCGGCTACAGCGCGTTCACGGTGCGCTCTGCCGACGGCGCCTGGGTGAACCGCGTCGCGCTGCAATACACCGACACCGAAACGCACAACTATGACCCCGATGCCCCGATCGACGGCTACGGCGTGAGCGCCAATCCAGAGACGTTTTACGGAATCGGTCGCAACGTGCGTGAGGAATACCAGGGCACCTGGCAATACTCATCGTTTGGCCACCTGGTTTTCGGTGCGCAGCACGAACTCTCGACCATCAGCACCGATACACCGGCGTTTGATATCGTGCCCGTGCCACTTAACAATCAGGCTTCGATCGACAGCGGCTATGCGCAGCTGCAGGCCGAGGTGCTCGCCGGGCTTACCCTGACAGCCGGAGGCCGCTACGACCACCATGACGTCTACGGCGGCCATACGACCGGGCAGCTGGCGGCGGCATGGGCAATCGATGACCGCAAAACCATCTTTCGGGCCAGTATCGGGCAGGGTTTCAAGGCGCCTGCTCTCTATGAACTCTATAGCAACTACGGCAACTTGGGGCTGCGACCGGAGCAAAGCGTAAGCTTCGACGCGGGGGTGGAGCGGCGCAGCCAAGACGGCAAGGTCGTCATCTCCGCAACCTACTTCCAGCGCAGGAGCGATGACCTCATCGTTTTTCTGTCGTGCCCCACCGCCAATGCCCTGTGTGCAGCCGAGCCTGAAGGATTCTTCGCCAACGTGGCGCGTGCCTCGGCCCACGGCGCCGAATTGCAAGCCTCCATCAATCCGAATGAGCGTCTGAGTGTTGCGGCGAATTACACGTTGACCGAAACGGAAGATCGTTCACCGGGCTCGCCGACCTACGGAGAAGAGTTGCCCAACCGGCCGAAGAACAGTGGCAACGTGTCGGTGTCCTACCGGTGGCCATTGGAGGTGACGACGGCCATCGCCGCACAATATGTGGGACCGAGTTTCGACGATGCGATCACGCCGGTTTGGTTAGGCGGATATACGCTATTGAGCCTTCGCGCATCCTTCCCGGTGAACGATCGGCTCGAGTTCTACGGTCGCATCGACAACGCCGCCGACAAACATTATGAGACGCGCTATGAGTACGGAACGCTGGGACGGGTGGGTTACGTTGGGTTGCGCGCGAAATTCTACTAGGGCGCAAGATCAGTGATCGCCTCGAGCGGCGAACAAACTGCTTGACTTCCTCAATCCCCCAAATCAGTGCATATGCCTGTGCATAACCGGTTCCCTGTCACCGAAACCTCACGCACATTCAATCGGTTGTCTTGATGTGTATGATTTTTGATCACATATCGGTGTTGTCGAGGGGAAGCCCGTCCGCAATACCGTTGAAGCGGCGAGCCGGGATTTGCATCTCATGGCGCAACTGGCTGCGGTGGCGCTCCAGGACTGAGCGGTTCACGGTTTCCGGAGTACACTCACACGAGAGCGTGGACAGCGCTACGGGAAAACTCGCCATGACAACGCTTGCGATACATATGGGTTCGATGCGCAAACTCAAGTCGATCGTACTGGGATTCGCGGTGCTCGGGCTCGCGGCGTGCCAAACGCAAGGCGATCTTGTTGAACAAGAAAATTCCCTCGCCGCAGCCGGATTCACAGTACAAATCGCGAATACCGTGGCGCGGCAATCCATGTTGAATCGCCTACCGCCGAACCGGTTCGTTATGCACGTCCATGATGGCGTCACTCACTTTGTTTATGCAGATCCGGGATGTGGCTGTCTTTACGTGGGCTCACAGCAAGCGTTTAATCAGTACGTCTCCAATCAACAACTCGATATGGCCCATGAGCAGCAGATGGCGATACAGGATTACTACGATGCCGCTTGGGATTGGGCCGCGTGGGATTCGTGGGGACCCTTGGGTCCCCTGTACGGTCCGGGCGTCGGCGGCTGGTAGGGCGCGTACCCTTATTCCACGCCCTGCACAATCACGAATTGACCCTCCGAGATCGGCGTTCGAATCTCTTTGGCCTGTTGATACTCCGGCGAGGTGTAGAAGGTGCGCGCGGCCTCCATGGACGGAAACTCCACAATGACGAGACGGGCCTCGAACGCATCGCCCTCGAGGGTCTGGGCATGGTGGGGCTTCCTACGGGCGCAGGGCGCGCGCGTGATCGCTCAATACCATCGACACGCAAGCGGTTAATTTCTTGGCGTACTCGATCTCTAGAAATTCATTCGGTCCGTGCGCGTTCGAATGTGGGCCGAGTACCCCGGTAATAAAGAACTGGGTGCGCGGAAACTGCCGCCCCAACATCCCCATGAACGGAATGGTGCCGCCGCAGCCCATGTGGAGCGCTTGCTTTCCGTAGACCGCCTCCGAGGCGCGGTTGATGGATTGCTCCAACCACGACACCATCGACGGCGCATTCCACCCATCGGACGGCGGATCGCATTCAAATTCCACGCGCGCGGCATAGGGGGGATCATGTTCCAGCGCCTGCTTGACCGCGGCGGCGGCGCGCACCGAATCGCAGGTGGGCGGTAAGCGCAGCGACAACTTGAATGCCAACTGCGGCAGCAGCACGTTGCCCGCGGATGAGACGGGGGGCAGTCCATCCGCGCCGGTCACCGCGAGCGTCGCTTGCCAGGTGCTGTTGGCGAGTAGCTGCACCGGATCTTTTGAGATGGCGCCAACTCCCGGAACCCACGGCATTTTGCCGGCGACCGAATCACCCAGCACGCGTGCAGCCGCTTCTATTTGGGCACGGCGATCCGGCGGAACTGCGACGCGAAGCGCCTCGAGGCGCAATTCTCCGGTGGTGCTGTCTTCGATTCGGCTGAGCAGTTGCTCGACGATGCGAAAGGGCGTAGCCACGATTCCGGTCGCCATGCCGGAGTGCACGCCCTCCGTGAGTACGCGCACCGACAAGCGTCCGGTAAGATTTCCGCGCAGCGAGGTGGTGGACCAAACCCGCAGGTAGTCGCCGCACTCGGCATCGAGACACACCACCAGCGACGGGTCCCCTATGCGATCGCCGAGGGACTCCAGATGCGCCGGCAGGTCGATGCTGCCGCTCTCCTCGCAGCCTTCGATCAGCACCACGCAGCGCGGCAGAGCCACGTTCTGCTCTTTGAGCGCCGCGATCGCCGTGAGTGAACTGAATACCGCGTAGCCGTCATCGGCGCCGCCGCGGCCGTACAGCTTGCCGTCCCGAATTACCGGCTCCCAGGGGGACAATCCGGATGCCCAGCCGGTAAATTCCGGCTGTTTATCGAGATGCCCGTACAACAGCACCTCGCCGGGCAGTTCACCCGGGATGTTGATGAACAACAACGGCGTGCGGCCCGGCAAGCGCCGGATTTCAATCTGCATCCCTAAGATCGGCTGCTCACGGCACCACTTGGCCAGCAATTGCACCGCAGCCTCCATGTACCCATGCTTCTCCCAATCAGGATCGAAGTGGGGGGACTTGTTGGGGATGCGGATGTAGGCCGCCAAACAGTCTAAGATTGAGGCGTCCCAAACTCGGTTGATCGAGGCTCGCAGACGGTCAAGATTCATTGGTGCACCTGAGTTCACAATCGCGCATCACTCCTGGGCGCCGGCGCCCACCGCCACCCAGGCGAGATCCGCATTCGACACCGACTCGAGATTGAACTTCTTGGCGGCGGCCGCCATGCGCGTCAGTGCTTGGGCGAGTGGCATGGGCGGCTTGTTATCCCCCTTCTTTAATTTGTGAAAGCGCACCGGGTTGATGCGCGCCACGACGTAGTTGCGCAGGTAGGGTGACTTGAACCCGCGCTTCTGCAGGGTCTGAATGATGCGCTTGGTCTGCGCCTCGATCTCCAGCAGCCTGGATGCGAATCCCTCGCGCTCGCGCAGACTCGCGGCAAGCGAACGCTCGCTGAACCGATCCGTTTTCTTTAGAAAGGAGCTGTAGGCGCCGCCTGCGAAGCGGGATGACTGTTCATACACGATGCCGAGTGTCAGCAATTCGGCGGATTCGAATTCCCTACCGTAATCGACTTCCTTGGAAGCAGGGTGGCGCTTGGCGAGACTCCTAGCCATGCGAATGACCTCGAGGCTGCGATCGCGCAAATTGTGAGCCTTTTCCGTGTTGAGCGCGAGAATACGGTAGGCCAGCGTTTCATCCGGGGAGATCAGCGCAGTAATCTGCTTGAGTCCCAGGACCTTCGCGGCGGCCAGCCGATGACGCCCATTGGGCGTCCACAAGCGGCCATCCTCACCGCGCACGACGATCAATGGATCCAGGAATGCCGCAGTCTCATCGATTTTTATCGCCAGCCGCTTTGCGTGAGTCGGCGATAGATCCCTCTGAAAGGGCGTCGGTTGAACCGCGCTTAGCGGCAATGAGGCAAGGACCAGAGGCCGCCCGCCCAATGGATCCCGATAACCTCCGATAGGCGCGCCACCGACGCTGCGTATCAGCCCAACTACATCGGCAATTTCCGCGCTGTCCATGGCGATGGTGACGTCGGCGGCGTCCAAACCTCGGGCACTTGCGCCCGGAGCGAGCTTCCCGCGAGCGCGCTTGGGTGTCGATTTGCGGCCACGGGTGGATCTCGAGCTGATTTTTCTGGTTGCCATGAGAGGGCACAATACTCCCACAGTTAGCGACTTAGGGGAAAGCCTGAACGATTCTCCGGCAGGCCGTCACCGAAAGTGAGAGGAACGTCAGCGCTTCTCGCCTCGATGAAAGTCATGGTAACGTTTCTGCACTGCGCAAAGCTTCGCCCTGCGCAAAGGATGTTTCGGTGACGCTGAGTTGTGCGACGGATTGCCATCGCGATGAGCTACGAAAGGTCGTTCGCGGCATTGCTTTCGTGGCGATCTCTCTCTGCGTCCTTGCGTTCGCCTACAGATCGAATGCGGCGCCGGGCGATCAAGGCGGTGACCTCTCCACGAATTCACTCAAGACCTTGAGCATCGAGGACTTGATGAATCTTGAAGTCACTTCCGTCTCCAAGAGGGGCGAGCCCGTGAGCGATGCAGCCGCCGCGGTCTATGTCATCACGCGCGAGGAAATCCTGAATTCCGGCGCGAGAAGTTTGCCCGACATCTTGCGCCTGGCCCCGAACCTGCAAGTGGCGCAAATCACATCGAGTTCTTTCGCGATCACCGCGCGCGGCTTCAATGGCCCGGCCGCCTCCAAGCTGTTGGTGCTCATTGACGGTCGCACTGTCTATACGCCTTACCACTCCGGTGTGTCGTGGGATGTCCAGGACGTGCTGCCGGAGGATATCGAGCGCATTGAGGTCATCAGCGGTCCCGGCGCAACTCTCTGGGGCGCCAACGCGGTGAACGGGGTCATCAACATCATCACGCGCAAGGCCCGAGATACGCAGGATGGATCGCTGCGCGTCGGCGGCGGCAACCTCGAACAGAGAGGTAGCGTTCAATACGGCGGTCAGGCTGGCAGCGCCATGGACTACCGCGCCTATGTGGATTCATTCCACTACGGCGACGATCTTACCGCCACCGGAATGAATGCTCGGGACGCGTGGCAGAAGTCCCAAGGTGGATTTCGTACCGATTGGATGCCGGCGGCGGGGGATCTGGTGACTTTGCAGGGCGACCTCTACAGAGGTTCGGAAGAAGGGCAGCTCCCATCCGCCGATGAGACCGTTTCGGGTCACAACCTACTCACGCGCTGGAACCACGCCTTTTCGGAGTCGTCTTCCCTGCAGGTTCAGGCTTATTACGATTACACCCGGACCATGATCCCGAACGTTGGATTTGATGAACTCAATACCTACGACCTGGATGTTCAACACGCCTTTGCCTGGGGAAGCCGGCAGAGCATCGTGTGGGGCGGTGGTGTGCGGACCGACGACGACAACTTTCCGGTTTTTTCGCCGCCGCAGCGCACGTTGGACTACTCCAACGCGTTTCTCCAGGACACCATTTCCTTGAGCCGGACACTCAACTTGATTGTCGGGACCAAGTACGAGCATGACGCCTACACCCGCGGCGAGCTGCTGCCGGACGCTCGCCTTTCCTGGAAGGTATCCGACAGCAATCTCTTGTGGGCGGCCGTATCGCAAGCTGTACGCGCGCCTTCGCGGATCGACCGCGATCTCTTCGAGGAGGTCGGCCCCGTCGTGTTCCTCCGCGGTGGGGACTTTCAAGATGAAAGACTGACCGCCTATGAACTGGGCTACCGCTCGCAGCTCTCGGCGAAGAGTTCCATTTCAATCTCGACGTTTTATAACGTGTATAGCGAACTTCGAAGCGTCCAATACTCACCGGGCCCCGCATTGCCCATCATGTTCGCCAATGGGATGTCTGGAGATACGGATGGACTCGAAGTCTGGGGCAATTACCAGGTGAGCGAGTGGTGGCGGATGAGCGCCGGAGGGAATTGGCTGCACGAGAACCTGCATTTCGACCCTGGTAGCGACAACATCGGTGGTATCGCACTCGCCGGCGATGACCCCAGTTATCAAATCGCTCTGCGCTCGACGATGACCTTTGCCCGCAGCGGGTTGCTATATTTGGATCTGCGTCATATCGGCGCGTTGCCAACTCCCGCCTCGCCCAGCTACACCGAACTCAATGCCCATGTCAGCTGGGCAGCTTCGCGCGCAATAACATGGGCGCTCACAGGGTCAAATCTTCTTCACCCGCATCATCTAGAATTTGGTACGACGGCCGCACCCCTGCAGCTGGGGTCGACCGGTGTCGAAACAGGCCGCAGCATCTTCCTCGAACTGCAAAGTCGGTTCTGATTAGTGGACCACGTCCGAAATCCGCCAGCCGATCATATTTGCGCCGACTAAGGTACGCCCCACAAGGGTTGCCGTGGGTGTCGGGATGATCAAACACATCGAATCAGGACTCTGCATGCTCGCTGCCACGTTGCTCTGCGCGACGCTGCAGGCCGCTTCGGCTGACGACAGTCAAATCGTCGCGAAGCTCGACACGGACTTTCAGGCCGCGGTCAAGGCGAATGATGCGCCCGCGATGGCGCGAATTCTCTGCGACAACATGGTTCTCGTGTCGGGCCATGGGACGACGAGCACTCGCGCGGAGCAGCTCCAAGAAGCGCGCGACAAGGCCTATGTTTACGAGCATCAAGAAGAGGACCCGGGAACCCAGACGGTGCGGGTGTGGGGCGATACCGCAGTCGTAACCGCACTTCTATGGGTCAAGGGCGTCAACCGGGGTTCGCCCTTCGATCGGCGCCTGTGGTTCAGCGACACCTACGTTCGAACCTCGAAGGGCTGGTGCTATTTCTTTGGTCAGGCCTCGCTACACTTGTAGGGATAACATCAGCGTGCCGCCCATAAATGCATCACGGCGTACGCGCGCCACGGTCGCCAAGGCTCCGCCCGAGCCTCCGCCGCGCGAGGAGTCAAAGGTACTCCAGGTGGGGTGCCCGCGCAGCGCATAACAATGTCGGTGGACATGAAAGCATCGGGATCTCCGAGTCCACGCAGAGCCACATATTGCGCAGCCCAGGGGCTGACACCGGGGGACTTTGCGAGGGCGCGGGTCACTTCGTCCGCTGATTCGTCGAAGCGAATGACTCGGTCTCGCACGGCGCGAGCGAGCGCACCTACGGCCGTGGCACGCGCCGCCGTGAGCCCCAGACCTCGCAGATCGAGTTCTGCCAGTGCTTGGGCGGAAGGAAACAGGTGCGTTAGGCCATAGGCGCCGGAGTTGATCGATTCACCGGCTCGAGTAACGAGGCGATGGGCAAGCGTCATTGCGGTTTGAAGATTCCCTTGCTCCCCCAAGACTGCGCGCACGGCGCATTCAAACGGGTCGAATACGCCCGGGATTCGCAGTCCCGGTCGTTCGGAGACCAGCTTGCCGAGTAGGGCATCAGCGTTAAGGGCGCCCGCGATCTGCAACGGATCGGCGGACAAATCGAATACCCGGCGAGCCGCCGAAGACAGCTCGAATAGATCTTCAGGGGCTGCGCCCTGGACGCGCATATTGAGACTGTGACCCTCGCGGCCGGCGCTGACATGAATACTCGCTTGGCCGGAGGCAGTGCGAATCGTTCGCGCGTAGCTGTGTGCATCGACCGTTTCGACGCCAGGAATCGCACGGCTGGCGAGGAACGCCAATAAGTGCCGCCAATCGTACGGCGGCCGATAAGACAGCTGCAGCTCGACTGCATCCGCCGCGTCACTGGTTCGAATCCGTCGCTTACGGATATCTCGCGGAGCCCTCAGGTAGGTAGCCTTCAACGCCTCGTTAAAACGCCGCACGCTGCGGAAGCCGGCCGCCGCGGCGATTTCGGTCATCGGAAGGTCGGTGTCGTTCAGCAACTGCTTTGCAAAATGTAAGCGGCGAGTCTGCGCCATCGCAACAGGCGATGCCCCGATTTGTTCGAGCAGCAATCGATTTAGGTGGCGAGCGCCCATGCCGAGGCGGGCAGCGAGTTCGGTTACCGATCCGGTGTCGAGGGCTCCGCCCTGGATCAATCGTAGCGCTCGGCGCACCACGGCCGACGTTCCCGCCCAAGCGGGTGAACCGGGCGCGGCTTCCGGTCGGCATCGCAAGCATGGTCGAAAGCCGGCTTCGGCGGCTTCGGCGGCGGTGGCGTAGAAGCGGACGTTGACCGACATGCGTACGGGACAAATCGTACGGCAGTAGATCCCGGTCGAGAGCACGGCGATGAAGAACTTGCCATCGAAACGAGGATCGCGACTCCTGCGAGCGCGATCCAGGGCTTCGCGGGGCAGACCGAGAATTTCGCTCATGGAACCGGACGGTACACGGCGAGGAACCTCGGCACTAGCGGTTTCCGGCTGTCAATCGGAGTACGCAGCCGTTTGAATCCCTAACTTCTGTAGCGCTCGGCAGGCAGCACGCGAGAAAGGCCGGGAACCAGCACGCCACGGGCTGCCTCATAGGCATCCCAATCGGCGACATCGGGGAGCGACGGAATCGTCACCGTTTCGCCCAGATCCAATCCGGCGAGCGCGGCATCCACCAAATTGTCGGTTGTCATGACCATCTCCGGGTGAAGATTCCTGATCGGCATTCCTGCGATATCCCAAAACTCCGTCGCGATGGCACCCGGAAGAACTGCCTGAACACGTACGCCTTTGCCGGAGAGCTCGTGCTGGAGGGAGCGGCTGAGCGTCAGCACAAACGCCTTGCTGGCGCCGTAAACACCATTCAGCAACTCAGGGGTAATTGCCACGATGGAAGCGATGTTGATGATCGTGCCCTTGCCGCGTTTGACGAAACCCGGCACCGCGGCATAGACCAGGCGAGTGAGCGCGCCGACATTCAGGGTGATGAGGTCCGCCATTTGTTCGATATTCGAGTCCAACAACGGAGCCGCGGCACCGACACCGGCATTGTTGACCAGCATGGTGATGCTGGCGTCCTTGCGCAACAGCGTCTCGACCTGCGCCACGTCGGCCTGCTTGTTCAGGTCCGCTTTGACCACCTCGATCGCGCGGCCGGTCTTGTCGGTGACTTTCTTCGCCACGTCGTTGAGGCGTTCGCGGTTGCGCGCGACCAGAATGAGGTCATAGCCGCGTTGCGCGAGACGATCGGCGTAAATTGCGCCGATACCGGACGAGGCTCCGGTGATCAGGGCAGTGCCCTTGTTTTCCGTGGTTGCCATGGCTGCTATCTCCTGTTGATTTGACTGCGTGCTTCTAAGATAGCTCGTAGCCAATGGCATGAATGACGTATATAGTACGTTTTTATGCCATGTGAGGTATGCCGCTATGCAGCGCATTGGGTTCGTTGTCTCCCCTGGATTTCAAGCGATGACTTTCGCTGCTACCTCC